>Ga0208894_1001628_pt1 | contig 13185 bp, 11 predicted proteins | sample ETNtaG_12_FD_185752 | JGI IMG/M metagenome (GOLD analysis project Ga0208894, IMG submission 185752) | Marine microbial and viral communities from oxygen minimum zone, Eastern Pacific Ocean - ETNP201306SV49 (SPAdes) (version 2) | ecosystem: Environmental > Aquatic > Marine > Oceanic ... | reverse complement strand
AATAAAAAATAATAAATGTAATATAAGCAAACTAAAATTAATTGAGAGCAAGCATTATTATCATAATGATAGTCAATTAATAATCTTAACAAGCTAGTTATACAAGTATTACTGTATCGTAATTATTGATAGCTAAGAAGTTATTTACTTATGAACACCTAGCTTATCTCTCCATCCAGGATATAGATTATCTGCATCGCCGGGGAACGACTCAAATGCTCTTGCAAACTCTTTGTGATCTTTTGCAAACTCAATTGGATCCGAACCAGACTTCCAGCATTCATAAGCTTGACGAAGTGAAGTTGCACCTGCTGCAGGAGAATCAATATGGCCATATGAGCCACCGCCAGATGTATTAATTACATTTCCATGACCTAAATTTTCAAAAAAACCTGGAAGACGAAGAGCGTTCATACCTCCAGAAATTATTGGAGTGGTTGGTTTCATACCAAACCATTCTTGATGATAGAAAGGACCATCAGCACTATCACGCTCGATCATATATGCAATGTTTCTATCATCCGCACCACCTTCCATTTTTCCATATCCCATAGTACCAACATGAATTCCAGAAGCGCCCATCAAACGGGACAGTTTTGCAAGCACAAATGCTGTATAACCCCTAACAGAAGATGGTGAAGTGACTGCACCATGACCTGCTCTGTGGTAATGAAGATACTGATCTGGATAGTTACGTCTTGCTGAGGTAACCATACCAGGCCCTCCAACATAGCCATCCACTAGAAAAGCAACATGATGAGCATTTTCAGCAAATGTTTCAAGAATATAATCCGCTCTAGCGCACATTTCATGGTGATCATCTGCAGTGATATTAGCTGAGAATATTTTTGCCTCTCCCGTCTCATCTTGTGCACGTCTCATTGCATCAGCAACTAAAGGTGTAACATCTTTAATTCTTGCATACACTTGATTTCCTTGTGGCTCATCATTTTTAATGAAATCTCCTCCCAACCAAAACTGGTATGCTGCTTTTGCAAATGGTTCAGGTCGAAGTCCTAATTTAGGTTTAATGATGGTTCCTGCAATGTAGCCTCCTTCTGTTCTAGAACGGCCCAACAGATTCCATAAATCCGTAATATCTTTTGAAGGTCCATCAAAAATATCAAGCATTGATTTTGGAACCCAAAAATCTTGCATCTGAGCACATTTAACATCGCCCATACCCTGGTTATTTCCAATAGCAAGAGTCAGAAATGAAACAACCATTGCGCGACCGTCAATTATGTTTCGATCAAAAAGATCGATTGGGTAAGCAAGTTTCATGATGCCTTTAGTTTCATCAATTTCGTAAACCATCGCATCTAAATCTTTAGTAAAGTCATCGGTTGTGGAAACTTCCACATTTGTTCCAGTAGATGATTCGGCAGCAAAATGAGCCGCAGTAGACAAATAACCATAGCCTTCAGCTGGTGTCATAGTATAGGTAACCAATATATGTTTACCCTCTGCCATTAATGTGTCTTCGTCTAATGATAAATCAGCATATCTATTTGATTGATCCATTCTTTACTCCTAGTTAATAAAAATGAAGTTGATTATAATGAAGTATTAAAATAATGTAAAATAATATTTATTTATAAAATCATTAGTTTTACTTATGATTAATTATACTCTTAAACAGCTCTATAGCTTTGAGTCAGTCATCAGACTTGGAGGCTTTACTAGCGCTAGTAAAGAACTCCATATCACTCAGCCCGCTGTTTATATGCAAGTTCAGCAACTCCAAGAAAGTATTGGTGCAAAATTATTTGATATTAATGGCAAAAAAATTAGCCCTACTTTTGTGGGCAAAAAGATATATAAAACAGCAATTGAGACAATAAATACTCTTGAAAATTCAAAACTTGAAATTGATGAAATTTTAAATCCTGACTCTGGACATCTACAAATAGCTGTTGCAACAACTGCTAACTCTTTTATTAGTGCCCTACTTGCAAAATTCAAAAATGATTTTCCGAAGATGACTTTTTACATCGATGTAACCAATAGGCAATCACTCCTTGATAATCTTAAAAATAATAATGCTGATCTTGTCATTATGGGTGAACCTCCAAAAGATATACCCTTAACCTCACAAGCATTTATGCAGAATCCATTGATTGCAATCGCACACCCTGGTAACGAGTTACTTAACAAAAAAAATATAACAATTAAAGATTTATCACAAGAAATTCTGCTTACCAGAGAGGTCGGCTCAGGAACAAGAATTACAATTGAAAGGTTTACAGGACTTAATTTTAATTCTGATATTCAGATTAATTCGAATGAAGCGATCGTTGAGGCTGTTCAAGCAGGCTTAGGAATTGGATTTGTATCGATGCATTCTGTCAACCTTCAGCTTAAAAATGAAATCATTAGACAACTTGATGTAGAGCCATTTCCTATCCTGAGACAGTGGCATATTGTTCACAATGCTGAAGCTGATTTATCTCCAATTGCCAGAAGGTTTAAACAGTATGTTATTGACAATACAAAGAACGAAAAATATCTATAATAATTAACTTCGGTATTCTGCATTAATCTTAACATAGTCATATGATAGATCGGTTGTCCAAACACTCTCGCTTAAACCTGTAGTTCCTAAACTCACTCTTATAACAATTTCGGATTTTTGCATTTCAGCGCTTCCTAGTTCCTCAGTATAAGTGCTGCTTTTCTCTCCTGAGACAATAATCTGAAGGTCATTTATAAAAATGTCAATATTTTCAATGGAAATACCATTAACTTTGGCTCGACCTACTGCAGCTAGAATCCTTCCCCAATTAGCATCGCTGGCAAAAAGTGCTGTTTTAACTAGTGGCGAATGTGCAACTGTATAGGCAACCTCTAAACAATCTTCAGATGATTCAAGTCCCTCAATTTTAATCTCTATAAACTTTGTTGCCCCCTCTCCATCTTTAACAATCATCTGCGCTAACTCTTTTGAAACCAGATTGAGAGCTTTTTGAAACTCATCCTTGCATTGACTTAGCTGAACGCCAGATTGATTGGTTGCACTCAAAGAGCAAGCATCATTTGTCGAAGTATCACCATCCACTGTGATTCGATTAAAAGACTGATTAACTGCTACAGTTAAGCATTCTTGCAGTTCCTCTTTTGACGCACCAATATCACTAACAATAAAACTGAGCATTGTAGCCATATCAGGCCTTATCATTCCAGAACCTTTTGCAATACCTGAAAGATTAACAGTTTTTCCGCCAATATTAATAGAAGTGGAATATGACTTTTCAACTAAGTCAGTAGTTAAAATTCCTCTTGCAACTTTACTCATGCCTTCCTTGGAAAGCGAACTAACAAGTAAATTGACGTTAGATTTAAAAGCCTCTAAAGGAAGAAATTCACCTATGACGCCTGTTGAAAATGGCAAAACTTGTTCAGGCAAAACTTGAAGTTCACTGGCTAGATATTCACAAGTTTTATAAGTATCCTCTATACCCTTATGTCCAGTTCCCGCATTCGCATTGCCGCTGTTAATTAATAGCGCTTCAACATTAGAATTTAAGTGATTTTTTGCAACTATTACTGGAGCAGCACTAAAAATATTTTGCGTAAATACTGCAGCTGTATTAGAGCCTTTAATGAGTGAAATCAATGACAAATCAAGATTACCATTCATTTTAATTCCTGAAGCAATAGAGGAACATTTAACACCTTTCACTTCAAGTAAACTCAAGCTCATAATAGTAATAATAGGAATATATTACGAAATATTTTACCTAACTCAACAAATAACTCATCTTTTTTAAAGTATTGGGCATCAGATCTTAATATTTGTCACTATCAAGCTTAATAAAAAGAAGCATAATAATAGCTCCTAAAAATACCATCATTAGCGCGGGAATGGCCGCTCTGTCATAAAGCCCCTCAGAACTTAATTCAAAAACTCTTATTGCTAAAGTATCCCAACCGAAGGGTCTAAGTAAGTAGGTTGCTGGCAACTCCTTCATAACGTCTACTGCAACAAGTAGACCTCCAGCTAAAATTCCTGGTGTCATCATTGGAAGGTAAATCTCTCTTATTAGTCGAATTCTTGAAGAACCAAGAAGTCTAGCACTTTGCTCAAATACTGGTTTAATTTGCTCACTTGAAGCACTTGTGGAATTATAGGCAATAGCCATAAACCTTGAAACATAGGCAAAAAGAAGTAAAGCAACAGAGCCAAAAAGAATGTGGTTGATGGATTCACCACCCAAATATATACTAATTAATGAGATGTTCTGAACACCATATAGAAGCCCTACAGCCATTACTGATCCAGGCAAAGCATATCCTAAAGTTGAAAATCTAATCAGCATTTGTAGCCCTTTACTTTCAGCTTTTCGACGGCTTGGCAGGGCTAGTAAAGTTGCTATTGTTACCGTCAAGATAGTTGCACTTATTGTTAAAATCCCAGTTGCTGAAAAATAACCTGAATACATTTGATTTATCTCTACAGAGTACTTTTCAAGACTCCAAATTATGAGTTGTAACATCGGCATAGCAAAGGAAAGCATAAACACAACAAAAACAAACAAAAATAATAACCAACCAATGACACTATTTGCCTTATAGGGCCTATTATGAGAAACATCTGAAGAGTAGTATTTAGCTCTTCCTCGAGCTTTTTTTTCAAAATAAATTAGAAAAAAAGCAATTAAGACGAGTATTGATGCAAGTTGAGCGGCAACTTCAATAGATCTAAAATCTCCCCATGCAGAATATATTGCAGTAGTAAAAGTTGAGTAATTAAATAAAGAAACCACTCCAAAATCTGCCAATGTTTCCATCAAAGTAACTAATAATCCAGCAGCAATAGCTGGCCTTGCAAGTGGAACAGAAATCTTCCAAAAAACTCTTAAAGGCTGAGCACCCAACATCTTCCCAGCTTCAATCATTTGTATTTTTTGACGCTTAAAGGATGCTCTAGCCATCATGTAAACGTAAGGGTAAAAAACTAAGATAAATGTTAATATAATTGCCCAGCTTCCCGCCCTGATATCAAAACCAGGCACTCCAGTATATTCCCTTAACCAAACTTGAGCGTAACCGGAGTAATCAAAAACACCTAAGTATACGAATGCTAAAACATATGCTGGAATTGCAAAAGGTAGAAAAAGTGCCCATTCAAGCCAAGCTCTGCCTGGAAAATCAACCATCACAACTAAATACGCTAGAACTGTGCCTAGCACACTAACACCAATACCCACACCTAAAAGCAATACTAGTGTTGAACTGATGAGTTCAGGTAGTAAATTTTCAGCAAAGTGCCCCCAGAGCTCAGTTCCTGGAAACAGCCAGGCTGAACAAACAACTATTATTGGGAATGAGACTGAAAGCGCTAGTAAGCCCATTAAGAAATTTGAGTTATTTTTCTTGCTTATCATTGGGCTTATAATTTAATTACCTACACCGTTATCTATAGCCTTCTCTCTGCATAAGTGAAACTGAATCAGCTTGATTTTTTCCCGCAACAGATAAGTTCATTTTATCCTGATTAAAATCTCCCCATAAGGTAATCAAATTGGCTGCTTTAATTTTTTGACTAGCTGGATATTCTTTGTTAAGACTAACATATATCTTTTGGGCTTCTATTGAAGTCAAAAACTCTAGCAATTTAATTGCATTCTCAGAATTTTTAGAGTGTTTTGTAACTCCCGCACCTGAAACATTAACATGTGTTCCGGTAGATTTTTGGTTAGCCCAAAACAATTTAAGTGCCACATTAGGGTCTTTCGCTTGAAGTCGACCAAAATAGTAACTATTTACAATTCCGACATCGCACTGCCCTGCCAGAATCGAAGTCATTATGTGGACATCTTCGGCATGAGGTGTAGCAGCTAGATTATCAATCCATCCCCTCACTACTTTCGTTGTTTTATCTAAACCATCATGATAAATTAAAGACGACACTAGAGACTTGGTATAAACTTTTTTGCTGGTTCTTAAACAAAGCCTACCTTTCCATTTCTTATTAGCTAAGTCTTGGTAGCTAGATAATTCATCTGGATTAACTCTTTCAGTACTGTAAATAATTGTTCGGGCTCTGACTGATAGGCCTGTCCATAATCCATTTGGGTCTCGTAGATGAGACGGTATGTTATTTTCAATAATTTGACTTTCAACTGGTTGAAATAAATTTTGTGTAGATGCATACCAAAGGTTTCCAGCATCTACAGTCATAAAAAGATCGGCCTTGGTTTTCTTTCCCTCTAATTTTATTCTCTCAATTAATGCACCACCTTTTCCAGTAAGGTAGCTAACTTTAATTCCAGTTTTCTCAGTAAATGCATCAAATAGTGGTTTAATTAAATGCTCTTTTCTAGTGCTATATACAGTCAAATCATTATCACTTGCAGCAATTACTGAGGTTAAGAAAGATGATGAAAAAAATGTAATTATGAAAAATAGAATTGAAACTTGTCTAGTCAATTTTTTCTCCTAATAAGGTTTAATGGATTATGGTTAATTTATTATCAAAAGTAAAAATCTAAGAGCCAACTAATAAATTTTTGAGAGAGTGGTTGTCTTCTGATTGCTCTTTCAGTCCAAAATCTATTTGTTGATTTTTTTTAGAAACAATACAACTTTTTCCGAGATTATCCCATATTGCAAAGATTGCACCGAAGTTACAATCAAAATGTTTGGGGTTAGTTGAATGATGAAGCTGATGCTGTGCTGGTGAGATAAAAATCTTTTCCAGCCAATCCCAATATCCAAAGCTGATATGGGAATGTCTGAGGTTAGAACCAAGTAAATGAAACATAACAACAAAAGCACTTGAACCAAAAATTTCAATTAAAGAAACTTTATTTGAAAAGAAGAAGAAGCACACTCCCAGGCAGAGTGAATGAACAACAATAGCTCGCAAACTGAAGAGAACTGCCTCAATTGGGTGTGTTCTGAGAACTGTTAATGGTGTCAAATTGGTTGCCGAATGATGAGCCTTGTGAAACCTCCACAATATAGGCACACGATGCATTATTTTATGCAAATAATATCTTGAATAATCGTCAATAACTAGAAGAACTGTCGTAAAAATAAGCATTACCATCCAGACAGGAGTTGACTCAGAGGGCCTTGTAAATAATAAATGCATATTTTCAAAAACAAATAAAGTAAGCGCTAACTGCCCAATAATTATTGGTGCTATAAGTTTTATAAAAAATTGATTTATCACTATTAATTTGTAGTCTGCAATAGCAGACTTAGAAAACCAGATTTTGGAATTAAAAAAACCACTAACGATATTCATTAGTGGTTTTTTTTGAACTATCCTAATCCAAATTAATGCTATAAAAGCAGCGCTTATTAAGTAGCCTACAAATAAGCGCTTTTCTGGATTAAGAAAGTTAGTAAAAAAATCAGTCATTCTCTGCGCTAGATTTTGCTCCAAGAGATTTAACTAATTCTGACAAACCTGCTGTTTGGTCATGAGATTTTGCAACTACGCTAAATTCATCAACCATTAGGTTTTGAACTTTTAACATATGAACCATGTAACCACCCCAAGTTTCTGCATCACTTTGGACATATTCTCCATTTGAGTCAATTCCAGTCACTTGCGTATTGCCTAAAAGAAGAGGACTATAGCCAATTAAACGATTCAGCTTAACAGAGGTTGCGCCCATATCTTTTCCGCCGACTTGAAGAGCTAAAGCAAAACCTTTAAGCTCTCCCCAGTGTTTAGCATATTTGCGCCATGCCTTGGCAACATCACCACCTGATTCAAGAATCGCTTCAATTTTGACCATATCTTCATAGGTTTCGCCGGCGTATTTGAAAACTGCCTCAGCAATTACTTTTTCCCAATTTGTTTTGATTGTTTGGGCATAGCCTTTTAACTGATCGCGTTCAGAGTCGCTCAATGCACGTGCATTTACTGCAACTAACAGGTCTCTTCCATCCATGTATGCCCCAACAATGTCATGAAGGTAAGTTGTTTTACCACCTTTATCAAATGAAGATGCATAGTAAGCATGACCATAGGCCATCTCCTTATACAAGTCAACTTTTCCGTCATAATTATAATCAGCAACGCTGGCGTCTTTTTGCTTAGCAATATCGTAAACATTTTGTGCTGTTAAGGTTAATGTATGAGAGGGAGCACCAAAATAACCAAATGCCTCATCCCAAACATGCTCTTTTCCAGTGTAAGCTGCACCATCCTTATATGGCTTATTGTTAGGCTTAGTATCAGCCTCAAGCTTTTCATCAAGATAGTTATCTACGGCTTGGTTATATGTCACAGCACCCATCAAAAATTTCGAAACTAGCTGCGTATAGTCAAATGCATGAGCAGGGTCATAACCATCCTCAGACTCAGCTGCTTTTTCAAACATAAAAGCAACAACTTCTGGACCAGTCATGCTTCCAACCCACCCTGGAATTAATCCTTTGTATGTTTTACCACTAAGATTTTTATTAGAAAGCTCACCAATAGTTGATTGCTTAATAACAAAATCACCCTTAGTAGCTGGTGCAATAATAGGTCTGTTTGCATCGTCACCTGAATAGTAACTTTGCATTGCACTAATATCACCTTTTGAGATTAGTTTTTTAAGTGAGCTCTCAAGTGCATGTCTGGCCATCTGACCTTTATAAGAGACAGACGTTGTTGCACTTCCAGAGTAATCTTTGAGTGTAACTGGAAAGTCAGCATAAACATTTGACCTTGCAAATGAAGATGATGAAATTAAAACTGCCGATGCTAAAACGACAGTTAATGGAACTGCTTTGGCAGTTAATCTTTTATTTAACATTGCTTATTCCTTAAAAAAGTTAAAGTTGGTCTTACTTCTATCTAAATGATAATGAATATCATTCGCGTCCGCTAATGATACCCATTTTTATTTAATAAGCAACTTCTTTTTATTGATTATTCCAACTTTATCTGCAAAAGCCTCTGCTTCAGCCTCATCATGTGTTACAAGAATTGACGTTACACCAGCATTTTTAAGTATTTCCCGCACTTCTTTAACAAGCTGATCCCTATGAGATTTGTCCAAACTGGAGAATGGTTCATCAAGCAAAAGAAGCTTAGGTGAAGTTGCGAGAGAACGAGCAAGAGAAACTCTTTGCTGTTCTCCACCCGAAAGCTGATGTGGATACTTATCCTCTATTCCTTCAAGACTAATCAACTCAAGAAGACTCTTAACCTTTTTATTTTTTTCATTTGTTGTAAGATGACTGATTCCAAAACTAATATTTTGAAAAACTGTCATGTGAGGGAAAAGCGCATAATCTTGGAAAACCATACCTACCTCTCTTGACTCGGGTTTTACTAAATGATTACCATCGTTACTCAATGAATTTCCGTCCAGGGCAACAGAACCCAACTTAGCATTCTCTAGCCCAGCAATAAATCGAAGAGCCGAACTTTTTCCACTTCCACTATCACCTAATAAAGCAAAAATATCACCACTTTCTAGATCAAGATTAAATCCATCTAGAACATGATTTTCATCAAAAGAGATTGATAAATGACTAACACTAAGCATTTTTAAATACAAATAATAATGATTCTCATTATTATATAAGATTAAGGCTTTAAATGTTTATATTTAATGAAAAAAAATTTACGTTATTGGATTATTGGTAATTCATCTGCTGCTCTTATACTAAGCCACTCAGGCCCGTCTTCGGTGATGACAATATTCTCCTCATGAACCATCTCCTTTCCTGGAAGAAATGCCATACCTGGCTCTAGAGTTAAAACAACTCCTGGCTCAAGGATAGTATTATCAGTTGCAGTATTGGAGGGCCATTCTGTGAGCTGCATGCCTAGTCCATGACCAAGTCTACCAACAGTATTTCCAAGTGCGCCTCCTTTTTGAAGAACATCATTCATTGCATTAAATATATCTGAAGTGGTGTTGCCTACTTGAGCGGCATTGAAGCCAGCCTCGGTTGCCTCATAAGTTACTCTATACGCTTTTTTAGCTGCTTCACTAATTGATCCAAAGGCATAGTTCCTATCAAAATCACAATAGTAACTATCAAAAACTGAACCGGTATCAATAATAAACAGATCGCCCTCTTCTATAATTTTATCTGTTGGCCCCATAATAATAGAACCATAGCCTTCTTGTCCTGAGCCAGAGACTATATAGGGCGAATCATCTACGCCCAATGTCAGTAGATGCTGTTTAAAGCGCCTGCAATTTTCTTGTTCACTATCACCTACTCGAAGAAAATCTTCTAAATCAATAAAGCCTTGGGAAGTAATCTGGCAAATATGCCTAATTTTGGCAATCTCTGCCTCTGATTTAACAAAACGAACTTTTCGCATTATTGTGTTAGCATCTTTGATTTCAATACCTTTAAGATTGCTAATTAAAAACTCGTAATCCTCAAGAGGCATTCTCAAAGTACTTTCAAGGGTTTTTGGTACACCAAGCGATTTATGATTCACCATTAATGATTTAATCGATGCCAAGAGAAGACTAATTCCATCATCCTTTGGATTTGGAGACATCCATGTCTGAATATCATCAATCCAGGTTCCCTTCATGCCAGACTCACCAATTGTTGGAATTATTGCCTTTGGCTTGCCAGAGCTTGGTATTAAAACATACCAAGGCCTTGTTGGACTCTGAAAAAATTGTGATTTAAAGCCGGTATAGTATTCAATATCAACTTGGGTAGTCAGCAATATGGCATCCATTTTTGATTCAAACATAAGCTCTTGAATCTTGGAAAGTCGGTTTTCGTATTCCGTAACTTCAAAGCCTCTTTTAGGAATATTCATTTTCTCTCCATTGATATTAAAGAGCACTCAATACTTGTTCAGACGACCTACCAACTAATTGCTCATACATTTTCTCATCAGTGTCACCCTCAGTCCCAAAAAATAGTATTTTTGAATTTTCATTAATCATTAGCTTAGATTTGAGGTCACTGTCATTGCAAGCAATAAGAAAACCGGCCAAACCAGTTACAGCAGATTCACCCGCAACGATAGGGATTTGTCTATTGGCTAACAGCTGCATTGTTTTTGGAATTGATTCATCTGTAATAGTCATAAAATGTGAAGTATAGCTTTCCAGTATAGACCAAGCCAAAACTGAAACCTCTCCACAAGCAAGACCAGCCATAATGGTATCTAAATCACCATGAATCGCAGTTGGCTCTCCATTTACAGCACTTTTAAATAAACAGTCTGCATTGACTGGCTCAACGACTATGAATATGGGTGGACATTCAAGACTCTCCACCAAAAAAGAGACCACCGCTGCTGGAAACCCTCCAACACCTCCCTGAAGAAATACATGGGTTGGAATATCATCCATTTGTTTTAGAGTCTCATCGACCATCACAGTGTAGCCCTGCATCACGTCTTTTGGTATATCTGTGTAACCTTCATAAGAAGTATCAGAAACGACCGTATAGTTATTAGATTCAGCAACTTCAGCTGCGACTCGCACTGAGTCATCATAGTTCCCTTTAATGCGGTTAACCACAGCACCATATTTAGCTATCGCTTTTTCTCTTCCCTCGCTCACATTTCTGTGAATATAAATCTCACAATTACATCCAAACTGCTGCGCACCCCATGCAACTGATCTTCCGTGATTCCCATCCGTTGCACAGCACACTGTAAACTTTGATGTTTCATCTTTATAGATTCCAGAAATTAGGTCTGATGAATTTGCATCAATGCCGAGCTCTTTAAGTTTTTTGATCAAAAGGTTAGCAACGGCATATGCGCCACCAAGAGCCTTAAAACTTTTAAGAGAAAAGCGTGGATTCTCATCTTTATATAAAATCGAAGTAACACCAGTATCCTTTGCCATGTCAGAAAAAGAATGTAATGGGGTTGGCTTGTAATTATCCCAAGATGTGATTTCTTTGTTTGCCTTCCTGAAACCCTCTAAGCTTAAGATATGTTGATGCTTATATTCAAAACTCTTTGCACCTGGGTTTTTAAAATGCGAGAATGATAATAAAAAGTCACTGTAACTATTGACCATAATGTTTTCTAATCTTATAGAAGCTCGGATTGTACCTTATACCTTAGAAATGTTGTTTTGTTTTAATTGTCTTTTTTCGATTGTTATTGAGGCTGCTGCAACTAATATTACACCGACACCTTGAATGAAAGTTATTGCATCCAGATAGGCAATAAAGCCAAAGATTAAAACAAGCAAAGGCTCAGTGTATCCAATGTTTGCTGTTCGCACTGGACCATACTTTCTTACAGAGATATGATAGAAGAACATGCCTGTTGCAAAAAAAGCTCCTGATATAAGTGAGAGGATTAATGCTTTGTTATCTGGCCAATAAAAACCAGTTTCATTTAAAAATAAATACAGAAAACCTAACGCAGGAATGAGCGTTGTATATTTGACAATCTCCCAATTCCTTAAGTTGCTCATTCTGGGGGTAATAATCAAAATTAAAGAGTATGAAATCGCTGAAAGCAGAGCTAAAACTATCCCAATAGCCATTGTATAAAAGCCCTCTTCACTCTGGGATATGGCAGCAATTCCAATGATCGCCACTAAAAACATAACTATTGTTGAGACATCGAGTCTTCTTCGGTTTGTCAGTGATACAATCAGATAGGTAATCAAAGGATAAGTAAATAGAACAACACTTGCTAAGCCCACTGACATGTATTTAACTGCTTCAACATATAGCCAGGATTGAACACCAAATAGCAAAGAAAGTATGAATACCCAGAGACCTAACCTTTGTTGTTTAATTTTATTGATGGAAAATAAACTTTTAGTTATAAATAATGACGTAAAAAAAGTTGTCCCAAAACGAATAAATAAAAATAAAAATGCACTAACTTCGAAAGTATAAATTAGAGGAATCATGCTTACGTTTAGCGCATAAAACAAGGAAGATAAAAGTGCAAAGCGAATTACAAACATTTGGCCTTTAAACAACAATAATTTAGAAATTTAATTTTATAAGATATATTTAAAGCAAATTTAGTTCATTTCACTTCAAATTAAGGTTTTTTTTCCACTTTTTAAGCACTTTAGGATATCATTGCCGCTTCATTTTATTTAAAGGAGAAAAAATGAATTTTGATCAAAATTTAATAGCGCCTGGACTTGGTGTTTTAGGCTTGTTTATCGTAGTAGTTATCTATCAATGGATAACAAAACAAGACGGTGGCAGCGGCGCCGTTAAAAAAATTGGTGAGCAAATTCATATTGGCGCGATTGTTTT
>Ga0208894_1001609_pt1 | contig 13287 bp, 10 predicted proteins | sample ETNtaG_12_FD_185752 | JGI IMG/M metagenome (GOLD analysis project Ga0208894, IMG submission 185752) | Marine microbial and viral communities from oxygen minimum zone, Eastern Pacific Ocean - ETNP201306SV49 (SPAdes) (version 2) | ecosystem: Environmental > Aquatic > Marine > Oceanic ... | reverse complement strand
TTAGCGCGGTTGCTGTTGATCCAGTGAAAGCAATACCGGAAATTCGAGCATCGCTAATTAAGAGATTTCCAATTTTAGATCCGCTGCCAAGTAACAATTGCAGTACGTTACTTGGAACGCCAGCTCTATGGAAAAGCTTCACAGCATAGTTTGCAATCATAGGAGTTTGCATAGCTGGCTTGGCAATAACGCTATTACCGGAGGCTAGTGCAGCAGCAATTTGACCGGTAAAAATGGCTAAAGGGAAGTTCCAGGGGCTAATGCATAAAAACACACCTCGGCCACTATAGTTAGCTTCCTTTTCTTGAGGCATTTTCCGAGATTGTAGCGCGTAATATCGGCAGAAGTCGATAGCTTCTCGTACTTCGGAGAGACCATCGTTTAGCGTTCGGCCGGCCTCAGAAGCGATAATGGAAATCATCTCGGCAGTTTCTTGCTCCATATAATTCGCCACTGTGTCCAAGATGTCAGCGCGATTTAGATGCCCCAGAAGGTCCCAGTGAGGTTGGGCACTATAGGCAGATTCAACCGCTTGCAGAATATCTTCTTCTTCTACCGTGCTGTAGTGGCCTAGTAAGTGATTGTTGTCAGCCGGATTAAAGTGGTCCTGAAGAGCAATTCCAGTGTTGATACCATCAATTAGGGAATGGGCAACAAAGAAATCACTAGATCTTTTTTGTACTATTGCTAACAGCTCTTCTGTCTCTATAGGTGAATCAAGGTCGATACCCTTTGAATTTTTGCGGGGCTCATTGGCACTTTCAAATAAGAGCTCAGGTACGGGTATCATTTTGTGCTCATAGGGGAAGGTTTCCATGACTTCATTTCGAGTATCTGACAGCAATTCTTCCACAGGGGTTTTTTTGTCTAAAAACCGGTTCACGAACGAGCTATTAGCGCCATTCTCAAGCAAGCGGCGCACAAGATAAGGCAAAAGATCTTTGTGGTTGCCGATTGGCGCATATACGCGAACAGGTATGGTTATATCGGGATATTTTTTAATCAACTGTTTATACAGGCTATGGCCCATGCCGTGGAGCCGCTGAAACTCAAAATCCTTGTTGCCCACAAGTTCAAGGATGATCATGGTTGTGTAGGCGTTGTGCGTTGCAAATTGGGGAAATATTGCTTCAGGTGCAGCTAATAGTAATTCAGCACAATGTTGGTAGCAGAGGTCAGTGTTGGATTTTCTGGTAAAAACGGGGTAGCTTTTCAGGCCAAACTCTTGAGCATGTTTGATTTCTGCGTCCCAGTAGGCACCTTTAACGAGACGCACCATCAAGCGCCTTTTTGTATTTTGGGCTAGTTTAACCAACCATTTTGCTGTACCAGGCGCTCGTTTTTGATAGGCCTGCAAAACAAATCCCAAACCTTGCCAGTCTTCTAAATCAAAGTCAGAAGCGAGTGCTTCGAAAATGCTGAGAGAAATATCTAATCGATAAGATTCTTCTGCATCAATGGACAGCCCGATATTATGTTTTTTAGCTTGCAAGCATAGCGCCTTGATACGAGGTAATAACTTGTCCATCACTCGTTGATATTGCGCAAAATAGTAACGCGAATGTAACGCTGATAATTTAACGGAGATGCCATCAGCATCGTTAATGCTGGCTAGTCTTCCTGCGTTAGAGATTCCAATTTGCTCAATAGCGCTGCTATAGGCCTGAAAGTATGCCTCAGCATCAGCTTCAGTTCTTGCACCCTCACCAAGCATATCAAAAGAAAATTTAGTCTTTGGTCCATTATGTTTAATGCCTTGTTTGATCCCTTCTTGAATTGATCGCCCAAGCACATACTGCCCCCCCATGATACGCATGGCCTGCATAACGGCTGAACGAATAACTGGCTCGCCCATGCGAGCTGTTAGGCGCTTTAACCAGGTGTCTGTTTTGGTAGTAATATCAGAATCTAAACTAACCATGTGTCCGGTTAACATTAGTCCCCACGTAGAGGCGTTAACAAATAAGGACTCGGATTGGCCGCGGTGGTCGGACCATTTTCCCCCTTGAATTTTTTCGGCAATCAACCTGTCGGCGGTGAGATCATCGGGAACGCGCAGCAAGGCCTCCGCTAAACACATGAGTGCTACACCTTCATCATTGGCTAGTCCAAACTCAAGTAAGAACGCATCAAGAGTTCCAGCACTATTTTTTTCATTTCGACATTCAGTGACTAACTGCTGCGACGCTTTCAAAATTCTTTCTCTGGCTTCAGTAGACAAAGGATTGCTGTGCAATAACTGAGCAACAGACTCATGTTCGCCTTGATGTTCTTTTTGTCTAATTTGTTGACGGAGCGCGCTAAGGTTCATTTAAATACCTAAAATCGATGTGAACGAATCTGCTGTATTGTGTCCTAAATAACTTAGTATAACTCTCCAATTTTAGTATTTATGCAGGGTTTAATATTATCAAATATCAATTTATGAGATATTATGCTGGTTGAAATGTTGGGGTTTTGGGGCGCTGAGAGTTTAATATTCGCCCAACCGAGGTTTCAGAGTAGATAAAACAAAAGGGTAGCCAATGAAAACTATTACTGAACTTGACCGAATTGACCGGCATATTTTGAATGTACTGCAGAAAGATGGTCGTATCGCTAATGTTGAATTGGCTCGTCGAGTTAATCTGACCCCAACACCCTGTTTGGAGAGAGTAAAGCGTTTAGAAAGAGACGGCTTTATCACCGAATATGTGGCCCTGATTGACCCAGTAAAAGCCAATGCTGCTCTTTGTGCTTACATCGAGATTCAATTGACACACTCAACCACTGAGGCATTTAAACGTTTTAACCAACAGATGTTGGATTTATCTGAGGTGCAAGAGTGCCAAATGGTAGCGGGTGGTTTTGATTACCTGATCAAAATAAGAGTCACTGACATGCAACATTATCAGCGATTTTTGGGTGAGAAACTTGCTTCAATCAGCGATATCAGTCAGACCCACACCTATGTTGTTATTCAGGACGTTAAGAGCGAGACAGCGATCCAGATAAATGTTTAATCGATATAGAGCCTCGGGACCCGAGCCGGCATACGCGTTAGTAATTCATAGCCAATAGTGTCGCAGAAAGTGGCAACTTCATTGACGGATAGCTGTGGCCCCCAAAGTGTGGCTTTGTCACCAATATTGACGCTATCTAGGTCTGTAACATCCACAGTAATCATATCCATAGATACTCGACCGACGAGAGGACAGCGAACACCATTAATCAGGACTGGTGTGCCATTGGGTGCCTGTCGAGGATAACCATCACCATAGCCTACGGTGATCGTTGCGATGGAAGATGCTCTCTGGGCTGTCCAGTTAGCGGTATAGCCAACGGATTCTCCTGCGGCAATATGACGCACTGAAATAATAGCAGATTCAAAGGTCATTACTGGCTTGAGCTGATCGGCGTTCTCTTGATTGACAGAGAAGGGGGAGTTGCCATAGAGCATGTAGCCTGGACGTTGCCAGTTCCTATGACTTTTTGGCCAGGCTAGTATCCCAGCAGAGTTTGCAAGGGAAAAAGAAGGTCCGGAGCTCGGGTCTAGTGAGCAGACAGATTGATCAAAACGCTCTAGTTGCTCGTTAGTTGCTTTGCTCTGTAAATCATCGGCACAGGCAAAGTGAGATGCTATTACCATCGTTTCGGCGACATTGTTGCTAATTTTAAGTTCGTTGAAGTGAGTGTTAATTTCTTCAGGTTGGAAACCAAGGCGGTGCATGCCGGTATCGATGCCAAGCCACACATTGACTGGTCGGTCTATGGAGGCGGTTAACAATGCTTCTTTTTGGTAGGTGTTTTCAACCATCAGCCAAAAATTGTTTTGTGCGGCAATAGCGACTTCATCTTTTAAAAAAGTGCCTTCTAATAACAAAATCGGCTGTTTTACCCCGGCTTCACGCAGTGCAATCGCTTCTTCTATGCAGGCAACTCCAAATGCAGGAGCCATATCAGCGAGTGCATCGCAGACCTCCAGAGCTCCATGACCGTAGGCATTAGCTTTTACCATTGGCATAGATTGGGAATCAGGAGCCAAAGATTGAGCCAACATGAAGTTATCACGAAGTGCTTGGCGATCAATGATTGCTACTGTGGGTCTAGCCATGATGCGTATCTATCCTAATAATCATATTTGTGGTTGGAGAATAGAGTTTGAGCCTTTATCCAAGTGTCACCTATATCACCAGTGCCCACTGGATTGCCATCAATTGTTGTAACCGCCCCAACTTCTTTAGTGGAACTAGTAATCCAAATTTCATCAGCTGCATGGACTTCACTCATACTGACCACACGCTCTTCTACGGGTATGGAGCCGTCTTTTCGTAATATATCGATTAGCATATTACGCGTTATTCCTGGGAGTAACTGATTATCGAGAGGTGGAGTAATGACCACGCCATCTTTTACGATAAAGGCGTTGCATGAGCTGGCTTCGGTCAGTTCGTTATTACTATTATAGAGTAATGCCTCGTCATTCCCTTGCTCATGCCCCTGTTGAAAATGCAAGACGTTCCCCAGCAGCGCAGTTGATTTGATGTGGCAACGTTGCCACCTAAGATCTTGAGTTGTTATAACGCTATAACGCTTGGCTACGGTTTTGTCAGCAATAGGAGAGGAGGGAATAGCGAAGGTAAAACCGAATATTGTTGGCGCAACTGCTTCTGGGAATGCATGATATCGCTTACTATCAGTACCGCGACTGACTTGTAAGTAGATTCCTAGATTGCCGTTGCCGTTCTGAGTGAGTAACTCTTGGCACAGAGACTTCCATTGATCATGGGTCCAGTCTAAGGCTAAACCGATGCCCGCTAAACCATCTAGCATACGGTCAATATGGCCGGTAAAGCCAAGTAACTTGCCTTCGTAGGAGGGTATGACTTCATAGATTCCATCACCGAATAAAAACCCTCTATCTAGCGGTGAAATTTTAGCCTCTGCTATGGGCATGTATGAATCATTTAAAAAAGCGATACTCATAGATCTAATTGTCCTCTGGATTTGTAGGTTACGTCTTTGTGTACCAGTACTGTACGGCTCTGCAAATAAAACCGGACTCAAAATAGTAGCAGTAGAGGTACTTTTAGACAAAGGAATTCGGATTTAAAGCTAAACTAAACGAAACAAACCATAAAACAGATAAACAGGTTTGCCTTTTAAATCGACACCTTAGTTTGTGTTTTTCGACAGACATTAAAATCCTGACAAGGTCTGGAGATCTCTGATTAATCGCTGGCTAACTGAAGAGGCAACGCTGTCCTCTGTCAGAGTATTTTCACCGGTTACCCCGTCCACACTGCCTCCATCAGATAAAAATGTTAAGGCTGCATCATTGTCCCAATCCGACAGTATATCTTCTTCTATTAGAACTGAGACCAATGCTAAGAGGCCGTGGGCAGCCCAATTAGAGATATCTGCTAGCAAAAGTTCATCACAGGTGGTGGTAGACGGCTGAATGTCAAGTTTAGCCAGAGCATCACCGATATTTCCCATACCGATTTCATTTCCACCATCGCCAATGGCGATGGTTGGGCAGGTCGCAAGAGACATAAAGCGATCAAAGTTTGCGCAATGTTCCGAGATATCTACACCTCGCATATTGTAATAACGCCCATCGGCTGCTTGGCCAGGACGCTCGATGGAAATAATTAATGAAGGATTATGGCGCTCAAGAATTGATTGGGTTTCATCTAGTCCAAAATGTATCTCTTGGGTAGTAAATGATTTTTCGAATAACTTTGCTAGGGGCGCATCACAAACCATTATGGGATTTCCACCGAGGCGTTTTATGGCGTGGTAAAGAGCGATAGCGCCAACGGGGCCATCGGTCTCAAAAGTACCGTTAACGGGGAATCCTGTTCCAATAAACACAGTTCCCTTGCAAGCAACAATAGTCTCTGCAGCGCGCTTATATGAACCAGGCTGAACGGCATTGCTTACCGTTTGCATGCCACGAGGATTTGAAGCAACCATCAGCTGCTCTATTTGCTTAGAAAGCAGATTGATATCAACGATAGGCCTGGTTCGTTGTTGTCGAGCTTTAGCCAAATGAAGCAGGTTGTGGGCTTCTTCAATACTAATTGATTCAAATTTGACCAGACTATGTGTTGGTAGCTGCGCTAATTTATCAAGGTCTAGTGACAAAACAGACCCTATTTTTGGATAGCCCCCTATGGTTTGACGATCATGCAAGAGAACTATTGGTTGACCGTCAGCAGGAATCTGGATTGCCCCAAGACAAATACCTTCAGACAAGAGGCCTCCTGCAGAGGGCCTTATAGAGGGTCCGATAAGGCGAGCACCCATACGGTCATTACGCTCCGAAACTGCATAGTCAGAGCCGAAAAACAGTCTTTTTTGCTGTTCAGTGAAATGATTTTGCTGGTAGCCAAGAATGACTCTTAATACTGTAATAGATTGAGCGGTTTCTACGTGAACAGGCCTTTGCTCCGCAGGTAGACACCAAGGTGCGGCAAGTAAGCTGGAAGAGCAGGGTAGGCAATCGCCTGCCTCAATCGTTCGGCCATCACCATACAGCCCGCCAATAGATTCTCTAGTGACGGTTGAGCAACTTCCAAATACTGGCGCTATATCGAAACCACCGGCCACTGATAAATAGCAGCGACTGCCCACGGTTGCAAAACCGATCTCTATTCGATCTCCAATGTTTACCTTATGAAGCGTCCAGGTGCTGTGGGGTATTTTGTTAATACTCAAGGGAATAGACGCGCCTGTGACAGCAAAGTAGGTTTCTACAGATGATTCTAAAACTAACCCACCGACAGTAATTTCGATAACTGCGCTGTTTCCAGAATTGGAGCAAAGCTGATTCGCCCACTTAAATGAATCTTGGTCTGAGGGCCCACCTACTGTTAATCCAACGTGGTGCTGTCCGAATCTTCCAGCATCTTGAATTAAGCTTAAAAGCCCAGGCTGGATAACCTTAAATCCTATCATTTAAGGTCTCCAAAACTGCTTAGATCTCCACCAAGTTTTATGAACGCCTGTTCGTCAATCGCTTCGAACTGAACCCTATCACCTGTTTTGACTGGCATGGTGGACTCAGCATTAGGGTCGAACATTAATGTGGGACACAGCCCAATAAGATTCCAGCCTCCAGGAGAAATCGACGGATATACGGCGGTTTGGCGGTCGGCAATGGCTACTGCCCCCCGCGGTACCCGTTGGCGTGGTGTGGATAAGCGCGGAGCAGCTATGCGCTCATCTACCTCTCCAAGATAGGCAAATCCAGGAGCAAAACCAATAGCGTAGACGCGATACTCGATGCTTTGATGGATATTGATAACGTCCTCAACTGAGAGTCTTGCATTGGAGGCTAAATTCTCCAGGTCTGGTCCTGCGTCGGTTCCATAGTAGACAGGCAGCTTAACGAGTTTACTGTCCACCTTTGATGCTAATATATCACCACTGTTCGCATGGATAGTCATTGCTTTTTGAATTTCTTTAGAGACTGCAAAGTGATCGGTTAGGTGTGCGTCATAGATAACTAAAATGGAAGCATAGGAGGGGATAATATCTATGAGCATGGGTCCCAAGTTTGCTGTAATTAAAGCGGTGACACTTTGAATTTGCGCGGCAACCTTTGAATCTGCATTATCTGCGAGATAAAGAATAAGAGAGTTTTCTCCTGCCACCGAAATATTAATTGTTGGGTTCGTCATGACTTATTATCGGTTGAGTAACTGTCGGATGTCTTGGATTGCAGAGACTCCCTCAGCATTATCACCATGCACACAAATTGAATGTGCATCTAGGACTAAGTGATGGCCGCTGACTGTTGTAATCGAACCATCTTCATGTAGTTGTTTTACCTGCTCAAGCATCTTTTCCCGAGTATGAACCGCGCCGGGAAGACTACGGCTGAGTAAGGCACCGTTATCTGCATAACAACGGTCAGCAAAGGCTTCAAAGATTAAATCTAATCCAAACACATAAGCCTCTTGCCGATGTAAATCAGCCTCTTGAGTGGCCTGGAGCATAAAAGCTAATTTCTGAGGATGCTCACTAACGGCTTGCATCACTGCACTGCGAATATGGCCATTAGCCATCATGTCATTGTAGAGCGCCCCGTGCGGCTTTACGTAAGAGACTTCAGCTCCGAGGGATTTGCCAATATTAACTAGGGCTGATATTTGCTCTTTAACGATATCGATAACTTGTTGATGGGGCAGGTCCATTGAAAGCCGACCAAAATTCTCTCGATCAGGATAGCTTGGGTGAGCACCGATCTGAACCTTGTTCTTTAGAGCATAGGTTAGTGTTTGTGCCATGACATGTGCGTCTCCAGCGTGGAAACCGCAAGCGATGCTGGCTTGATCAATAAACGGCATGACGCTGGCATCGACATTTTCGCTATCAATACTGGCACTTTCGCCTAAATCACAATTAAGAAGTAGAGTCATATTGGTATCCTAACTAAAAAACAGAACAGTGCAACTAAGCTTTCTCTAAGGAGCTATTTAATAGATCTGTGACTAACATACACCCTGGGCTGTGGGTTATACAGATTGGGGGCTTAGCTTGCTCCAAAGCAACCTGGGGCGTTACACCGCAGGCCCAAAATAATGGAGACTCATCATCATTAATGGTGACGGGGTCACCATAGTCTGGTTGGCTAATATTGGAGATGCCTATCGCACTAGCATCGCCATAATGGATAGGGGCGCCATGCACATCGGGGAAACGTCCGCTTATCTTTGAAGCCGCCGCCGCATTATCTTTGTTAAAGGGCCGCATGCTGACTACCATCTTACCGCTAAATGGGCCAGCAGGAGTACAATCAATGTTGGTTCTGTACATGGGGACATTCACCCCTTCGCTAATATTACGAACTTCAAGGCTCTCGGCAATTAGTGCCTCTTCAAATGAAAATGAGCAGCCGAGTAAAAAAGCGACGAAATCATCTCTCCAGAGAGAAGATATATCATTCACCTCTGAAGTGAGAGAGCCATGTTCAAAAACACGATAGCTTGAAATATCTTGACGAATGTCAACATCCTGGCCTAATTTCGCAAGCAGGGGGTTACCTATCTTGGAGGTTGCGATCAACGGGCAGGGTTTTGGATTGGCGCGACAAAAGTTAGCAAAGTCTTCAGCCCAGGTCTGAGGCAGTATAACCAAATTGCATTGCACGTAACCCTGACAATAGCCTGACGTCATTCCTTTAAATTCATTGGATCTTATTTGAAGGCGCAAAGCATGAGGGCTAAGTTGGCTTGTCATTGGTTACCCCTACAAATTAGAGTGATTGCTTGCGCTTTTGTTGCAGAAAACTGACAATCTCTTCATGGTTTACATGCTGATTTTCCGAGTCTCTTCTGTGACGATATTCTACCGTTCCATCGTCTAAACCGCGCTCCCCAATAACAACTCGATGAGGAATGCCAATCAATTCGATGTCTGCCAACATACCACCGAGTCGCGCTTTGGGCTGATCCATAAAGAGGACTTCATAACCCAGAGCAGTGAGTTGTGTGTACATATCCTCACAGGTAGTTTTAACGCGGTCAGATTTATGCATGTTGATAGGCACAATTGCGATCTGAAAGGGGGCAATTGCTTCAGGCCAAATAATACCGTTCTCATCATGATTTTGTTCAATAGCGGCGGCAACAATTCTACTTACACCAATGCCATAACATCCCATGCTCATAAATTGTTCTTTTCCACCCTCATCCAGCACCGTTGCCTTCATGGATTCGCTGTATTTAGTACCCAATTGGAAAATATGACCTACCTCAATGCCTCTTTTTATTTCTAAAATTCCTTTTCCGTCAGGACTGACATCTCCAGCAACAACATTTCTTATGTCGGCCACTTTGTAACTGCCACAATCTCGCTCCCAATTGACTCCAGTTAAGTGATAACCGTCTCGGTTGGCGCCACAAGCAAAGTCAGTTAGGTTTGCTGCACTAGGATCGACTACCATGTCTAAACCGAGATTTACGGGCCCAATAGAACCTGGAGAGCAATGAAGAACAGCTTTTATCTGCTCTTCCGACGCAAAGGTAACTTCGGAAGCTAATCCTAAAGCTTGCTTAGCTTTGACCTCGTTAAGGTCGTGGTCGCCTCTCAGCATTAGGCCGAATAATTGAGTTTCACCAGAGTCGGTTTCTACGCTGACTATTAATGATTTCAGGGTTTGCTCCGGTTTGATCTCTAGAAAGGCACATAGATCAGCAATAGTGTGTACTCCGGGGGTGGCAAGATCTGCCATTTGTGCACTGCCTTTTGAAGTCGTTGGCGTTGGGGCCATGGCTTCAGCCTTTTCAATATTGGCGGCGTAATTCCCTTCAGAGGCAAAGACAATTGCATCTTCTCCAGAGTCAGCAAGAACATGGAATTCGTGAGAATGACTGCCACCAATACTGCCGGTATCTGCAATAACGGCACGAAATACAAGTCCAGTTCTTGCAAATATTGCCGAATAGGTTTGGTACATCAAATCGTAGGTTTCTTGTAGTGAAGCTGGGCTGCTATGAAAAGAATATGCATCTTTCATGCAAAATTCTCTGGTGCGCATCACACCAAAACGGGGCCTGCGCTCATCACGGAATTTAGTCTGTATCTGATAAAAATTGGCAGGTAGCTGTTTATAGCTATTAATTTCATTGCGAATAATGTCAGTGATAACTTCCTCGTGAGTAGGGCCAAGGCAGAAATCTCTTTCATGACGATCTTTAATGCGCAGTAGTTCAGGTCCAAATTGGCTCCAACGTCCAGACTCCACCCAAAGGTCAGCAGGTTGAACTACTGGCATCATCAACTCTAGAGCGCCGGCTTTATCCATTTCTTCCCGCACAATCGACTCAACCTTTCTAAAAACTTTCAACCCCAATGGCAGCCAGGAGTAGAGGCCAGATGCTGCTTTACGAATCATTCCGGCACGCAACATTAATTGGTGGCTGACAACCTCAGCATCAGATGGGGAATCCTTTTTTGTCGTAATTAAATATTGGCTAGCGCGCATGACTTCTCTTAAGCTCTGGTTAATAATGAATGATACCATTTTACTGGGCAGAGTTGCCGGGGTATACAGTAAACCAGCCTGAGGATTAAAAATGTTTGAATTACATCCAATGCTTGCGGCAGATACGGTGAATATTGGTGATTTACCTCTCAGCATTGTGCTATTAAATAAGGACGCGAATTATCCTTGGGTTATATTAGTTCCCCGTAGAGAAGGCGTTACAGAAGTAGTTCAGTTAGATAACGGTGATCGGAGGCAATTGCTTGATGAGTCTTGCATTATTGCTAACAGTCTGACTGAGTTGTTCTCTCCGGATAAGCTAAATATTGCAACCATAGGGAATCTAGTTCCTCAGCTTCATATGCACCATGTGTGCAGGTTCAAAACCGATGCTTGTTGGCCTGCTCCTGTATGGGGGCAGGTACCCGCTTTACGTTATGATGATGAGGCGCTATCGAAGCTTTTATGGGTTTTGCGCAATAATCTTGAAAACTATATTAACTAATGTCCGTATTAGAACAAACAAAATCAATAATCTGCATTCTTTTTTAGCACACCATATCTTTTAAGCCTTTAAGGGGATGTATCTTGACTGAGGTTCTAGCAGGTTTGGCGGAGAACTGAATAGATTCCCCAGTAAATGGGTTGATGCCAGCGTGAGCGTCTTTGGCTTCTTTTTTAACAGTTGTAACTTTGAAGAGTCCAGCAAGGATAAATTCGCCCACAGAACCATCGATAACATGGCGTTCTATCACTACGGCTAGTTCATCTAGAACATCAATAACTTGTTTTCGATTGAGGCTGGTTGTATCTGCAAGTTCGTTAATAATATCTGCTTTATGGAAGCGCTCGGTTATTGGAGACATATCTCGAGCCAACGAAGAAGTGGTGAAATCCATTTTTTAGTCCTTAGGAATTAGTTAGTTATTTTTGCTAAATCTCCATTTCATGGTAAATCCGCATTTACATTTTTATATATAGACCTAGATTGGAAGCCATGCCACTCGAATTTCGTTGATTTTAGTAAAAATGTATTTGTTGGGTGAATCTGAGACGTTTCTGCCATTCTCAGAAGGCAGGTGCTCATGTATACTGCGACGCCTTGAAATAGCACTCTTTAATTAAGTTACTAAATTAAACTTGTTTGAGCTAGGGAATGCAGGTATGCCAATTTATGAATACCGCTGTGAGTCATGCGGGTATGAGATGGATAAGTTACAGAAAATGAGCGATGCTCCATTATTGGAATGCCCTTCCTGTAATGAAAGCGCGCTTAAAAAACTTATTTCAGCGGCGGGATTTCGGCTGAGTGGCAGCGGTTGGTATGAGACAGATTTTAAGAGTGGTAAGAAGAAGAATGTGATTGGTAATGAATCTTCTCAATCAAGCTCTTCAAAGGGTGCTTCAAGTAGTAAAAATGCAGACAGTAAGGCGAATGGATCGGGCTCAGACACTAGCGCCACATCCAGTTCGCAATAATTTTTAAAGTAGGAATAAAATACTAATGGATCGATCAGTTTATTGCGGGTTAGTCAGAAGTTCTGACAACGACAAAGAGATTACTCTAATGGGGTGGGTGGATCGTCGGCGTGATCATGGCGGCGTTATCTTTCTAGACCTACGGGATCGTGAGGGAATAGTACAGGTGGTGTTTGACTCTGATGCAGGCGAATTCTTTAACCTAGCTGATAGCGTTCGATCCGAATATGTCTTAAAGGTTACCGGAAAAGTACGAGCGCGCAGTGAAGCGACTGTTAACCCAAATATGGGAACTGGTGAGATCGAAGTTTATGGAACTGAGCTTGAGATTCTTAATACAGCTCAAACTCCTCCATTCCAGTTAGACGAGTTCGTTACTGTTGGTGAGGATGTGCGACTTAAGTACCGCTACATGGATTTACGCCGTAACGAGATGCAAAATAGTTTGAGGTTTCGTTCCAAAATTACCTCATCGATACGTAACTACCTAGTTGATGACGGATTCTTGGATATTGAAACACCGATTATGACCCGAGCAACGCCTGAAGGGGCTAGAGACTACTTGATTCCTTCGCGTACTCATCCCGGGCAGTTTTTTGCAATGCCCCAGTCACCTCAGCTCTTTAAACAGATGCTGATGGTCGCGGGATTTGATCGCTACTATCAAATCGCAAAATGTTTTAGAGATGAGGATCTCAGAGCTGACCGACAGCCCGAATTCACTCAAATTGATATCGAAGCTTCTTTTATAGATGAAGAAGACATTATGTCCACAACTGAAGCGATGGTGAGTGGCTTATTCCACGAGCATATGGGTGTAGAGTTTTCTTCTT
>Ga0208894_1001602_pt1 | contig 13311 bp, 9 predicted proteins | sample ETNtaG_12_FD_185752 | JGI IMG/M metagenome (GOLD analysis project Ga0208894, IMG submission 185752) | Marine microbial and viral communities from oxygen minimum zone, Eastern Pacific Ocean - ETNP201306SV49 (SPAdes) (version 2) | ecosystem: Environmental > Aquatic > Marine > Oceanic ... | reverse complement strand
GTGGTTCACCATCTGCCATCTCCAATACATCCGCAAATTGATCGGCATTGCCATGACGAATAATTTGATCGGCGCATGTCCAGCGCACCCAGCGATGGGAATCATTAATATTTTCGGCAAAGAAATCAATTAATTCTGGATGATCTTTTCTATAAGAAGCAATACGGCTGAATATGGATCCGCGCATATTATAGGGTGCCGCACCGTAAACGGCCAATTCCTTCAGTTTGGCTAAATTTGAGTCTGTTTTTTCTTCTGTCAAAATACTCAACGCCGTGCTGCGGATGGTTTCGCTGTGTGATTCCTGCTCCATTGCCCAGTCGAATTTTTCCTTTGCTTTTTCCAGGTCCAGTTTAATCAGCGCTGAAAAAGCTGCGCTTACGAGATAATCATTTTCCTCGTTATCCATTTTATCTTCAAGAAATGATTTAACCGAATCCGTATCATATTCCCGCAACGCGCTGATGATAGCCCGCTTTATACGATCATCCTGTCCCGCATAAGCCGCCATGAGTTCTGTCTCACCATTACGTGGTTCCAGGCTTCCGTAAGTATTGACCACTTGCCGGCGGACGTACCATTTCGGTTCATTTTCCAGAGCATTCACCAAGGCAGTGTGGATCTTTTTGGTGGATCGAGTGTCTGATAATTCACGCAGGGCCCAGATGCGATCGTTCGGAGCAGGAGCATTTTGCAGTTGATAAAGTAGTTTATCTGTCTTTTTCTCGAACGTTAATCGTTTGGGGATTTGCTGGCCTTCATCTACCACCACCATCAGTGGTTCCATTTCAGCTGGAAAGGTAAAAGTGTCTTCTTCCTTGTCAAAAAAGATCTCGTGGCGATGAATATTGCCATCATCAATAACCACTGTCATGGGCAGTTTGAACAGGGAAGTACTTTCAACATCCTGGGTTTGTTTTAATGTGAGAGATACCAATTTGCTGCGGCGATTGTAGCGGTAGCTGGCGGTGATCTCCGGAATACCGGGTTTATAGACCCATTGATCGAAGAACCAATCCAGGTTTTTCCCGGTGGTGACTTCAAACGCTTTTTTTAAGTCCGTGGTTTCCACGTTGTTGGCTGCGTTTGTCCTGGTATAATATTGCAACCCTCGGAAAAAGGCATCATCGTCTAAAATTCGGCGGATCATATTCAGAATAATAGATCCCTTGGCGTAAATATTGCTGTCAAATAATTCGATGGAGTTATAATAGTAAGGCTGCACCGTTGGCCGACGATAGGATCGATCCGCCCAGACCGTGGCACTCAAATTGCCCAAACGTTCATATTCTGCCAATTCGGGCCCAGTCTCGTGCTCTGTCCACAGTAAATCCAAGTAAGTGGCAAACCCTTCATTAAGCCAGACGTTTGCCCAGTTGCGGGTAGTGAGGTAATCGCCGTACCACTGGTGAGCGAGTTCGTGAGCCACAAGGCCGTCGCTGGAATGGATGGGACGGACATTTTCCGGATGCATGGTACGGTCGGTCTGGTGTGTGTTGGTCACATTTTCCATCCCGCCCCACATGAAATCTTCAAGAATCGTTTGATCATATTTTTCAAAGGGGTAGCGCACCCCTGTAATGTCGCTGAAAAATTCCATCATGGCCGGTGTCTTGCCAAAGGAACGCAAGGCATCATCTCTATCGTGGTGTTGGTAGACCCAGTAATTCACAGGAATACCATCCCATTCATCTTCGATCTTTTTATAGTCCCCCACTGCCACTGATAATAAATAACTTACATTGGGAACATTCTCCCGCCAGTGGAAAATGCGCTGGTCACCTTGCTCATTGACAGACACAAGTTCGCCATTTGAAATGGCAGAAAGAGGCTTATCCACTGTCAGTTTACATTCCCAGGTCATTTTATCGTTGGGGTAATCGTGCATGGGCACCCAGAAATGATTGTCGGTGTCCTCGCCCTGGGTCCAGCCCTGGAGCTGCTTTTCAGGATAGCTGGAATCGGGCCGTACAAAATAAAAGCCCATGGTAGGATAGGACGTATAATTGATCTTGACCGTGATGGTATCTTCCCAACTGTAGCTTTTATCAAGATCAATCCAAAGTGTTTGACCGTTCAGCTGAAAATCCAGGGCTTGGCCTTTTAAAGTAACGCCGTGGATAGTGGTGCGGTCAGAATCGAAAGATATCCGCTGGCAATTGCTGGAAAAAGGTGTGAATGTATGGCTTACGGAACCGCTGATGCGCCCTTCGGGAATATCCACCTCAATATCCAGGGACATGTGGATCATGTCCTTTTCTCTATCCGGTGTAGAATGAAAAGGTCTTTCAGGAGTAGAGAAAAGTATTGATGAAATACAAATGATTATTTTTATACTACGCATTTAATCCTCTATTTAGTTGTCATTAAGAAGGCGGTGAAGATAGAAAAATATACTTGATTAGTGCTATTATCTTTTTTTTTATCTAAAAACTCAAAGAATATTGGAGAATAGTTTAAATCAATACTAATCTTTGGGAATAACCATAACCGGGCAACTGGCATGATTAACGATACCTTCGTCAACGGAATCAAAAAAGTTTTTTTTGAATAAACTTTGTTTTCGGTGTCCAAGTATAAGCAAATCTACATTTTCAGTGACTGCAGCTATAGCTTTTGAAATATTTTCATCTTTTATTATTTTAATGGCAATGTATTTTGCTTCTTTTTCAAAACCATTTACTATAAAGCGTTCACGGATTTCTTCTTCAGTGAATTTATGCGGGGAATCCATCATCATGGACATTTCTCCAGCATGGAGATCATTTACATGAACGACTGTCAAGTTAGCGTCCAATTGGTTTTTTAGCTCCATGGCTTTACGAATAACATCACCTTCGTCTCCTCTTCCGCAAAGAGCCAGTACAATGTTTTTATAACTCATTTTATTTCTCCTATTCAAAGTCTTCTAATAATAATCTTGCTTCCTCAATCTCAAACCGTTCTTCCACAAGTGATTCGGAACCTGGGGGTGTTGCTATTACAGATTGGACCAATTTCATTGCTTCATCTTCCCGGCCATCTTTATATAATGCCCTGGCAAGGTAGTTTTTTTGTATTGGTGTTTCCCGGCCTGTATTTACAGCTTTTTCTAGCCAAACGATTGCATCATCATTATCCGGCCAGGAAAGAATAAAGGGTATATAAGGTGATTTATAATGAACTGCTCCCAGCATGAAGTAGCCTCCACCGTTCTCATAGTTAGAATCCAATTCAATGATTTTTTCTGAATGTTCCTTCATCAAATCGGCAACACCTTCTTTCGCTGCAGTCAAGATTCCGTACACTTCCGACCATTTTCCCAAACAAGTCAAATACCAATAACGCAGCGCAGCAGAATTGGGATATTTGGCAACCATTTTCTCTGCCAATGCTTTTCCCTTATTATATTCTGCTTTGCGATCCTCTTCATCTGTCAGGACGTATGTCCCCTTGTAATAATAGCACTTGAGTAAATATACAGCAGCTTCTTCTTCCTGCGCGTCGATTTTCATTATTCTCTCAAAATGACGGATTGCCTGATCAATGTTTTGAGATTTAGCTTCTGTTCCTACGGCACCTTTTGCTCTTGCATTGTAAATAGCAATACCATTATCCAAGTCAGAACTAAATGCGAAAGAAATTAGAAACAGGAGATATATTATGGGTTTCATCATGGACGAGTATACTGCAAATTTATGAAATAAAAAAACCCCGCATTCAGCAAAGTTTTTATAATGTTTGAAAAATTATTTCAGCAACACCATCTTCTTGGTTTGGACAAACTCACCAGCTTGAATCTTGTATAGATAAACACCTGCTGCTACTACCAACCCCTTATCATTTGTTCCATCCCAAATAACCTTTTGATAACCGTTCATCCGTTCTCCATTGGCTAATACCTTCACCATCCTGCCCAGCATATCAATAATGAATATGCTTACAAAACTTTCATTAGGTAAAATAAAGCTTATAGTGGTGGTTGGATTAAAGGGGTTGGGGTAATTATTGTGCAGTATGAATTCAGTAGCCGATAACACTTCATCTTCATTCGACATATAGGATGAATTTAGACTGCCCGGAGAGCCGTACCCGGCAGATGCTGCCCAGCTTTCCGGCTGGGCATTATCCAAGCTCGGATTGATCAGTTCCAGTGTTGGTCCATCGCCATCGGGTTCTTCGGGCCAGGGATCACTATCATCATACTCTACTGCATCCACTAATACACCGCTTGAATCGAATAATCTAATTAATTCTCCACCACCACTTAGCCCAAAACCTATATCTCCAATATAATTTTCAATGTTAGGGAAAAGATCTGCAAAAGTAGAGGAATTAGCACATAAAACTAGATACTCATCCGCTCCAAGAGATATATCCTCATCGATGGTATAGACATGATCATCATTTTCATCCTTAAACTCCCAAAGTCCAATGGAAATTGTTTCACTGGTGGGGTTGTACAACTCGACCCAGTCATCCGGATCAAATTCATCATCAGCTGAATTGTAATTAATTTCGTTAATAACTACTGTAGAACCTGAAGCTTCAAAGTCAACCGTATATTCATAGAATTCCTGTTCCGCCTTGCGGGGGTTGAGGATTAACGCATCAGCATTGCTGGCACGGATATAATATTTTACATGATCTCCGCTTTCATAAAATGGAATAACTGCTCCGTAAACAGCATCATTTGCATCTCCATCATTATGCTGACCGTCATCATACATAGGTACGGATGTAAATTGAGCATTGAAGTCATTTGTGGTTACCATTAACTCAACTTCTGTCGCGCCGGAAACCAATGATTGAATAACGACATCTTCTCCTTGCACAGGATTTTCATTTTCTTGGATAATATTAATTATTACAGGGGCTGTTTTTGCAATTTCGCTATGGCTTAACAAGTAAGGCAATCTGCCGGCTACGGTTGAAGTAATTCCGCACCAGTGGGAATCATCCGGAGTAATCAGGTAATTATCCACATTGTAACGGAAATAATCATCAAAAATAAACGATGGAAATATATTTGGATATGAGTCAGCGTAAACTTCAATCGAGTCCTGCATTCTATAAGCAAGATCCTGGATATAATTCACATTGTAAATATCATCTATAATTGTACGCATATGTGCTGTGTAAATCTTTTTATTTAACGGAACATTGATGAGTTCGCTGAAAAAAGGCCGCTCATCATCATTTTCAAATAAAAATGGATCCCAATTATATATCCAGGAAACATCGCCGCCTAAATCAATCACCGTATTTATCATGGCTCCGCCAAATGTTTGATCCTTATCCCAGGGAATAACTTCAAACTGGCCGCTGCTCGTATTGCGGTATAAATAATAATTATGTATGTAAAAACCATTATATGTATCTAGATCAGGTATGACCTGTGAGGCGGCAAAAAACCACAACGCCCGGTCCACATTCAAAATAGTCTCGATGCTGTCAATCTCAAAATTCAATGTATAAATTAAATCCAATAAATCAGCCCAGCCCGATTCTGACTTTAATTCATAGCCCTTTCGGTAGGCATAAGCTGTGGAATCAGCGCCATACCAGCGCATATCCGGCCAGGCATTATAATTACTGCCATAGTGGAATTGGGGTTCGCACTTAAAAAATGTGCCTTCGTTATTTCCAAAGTGTTTGGTCAGAAAAGGTTTATTCACTGATTCCACTGAAATATATAATCCCAAATAGCTGTCATTTATAGACACATTCATGTATCCCACTTCCGATGTGGGCAGGTAATATCCCTCTGTTATGTACCCCAGAGACTCTCTGACAAAGGTTGCGTCAAAAATCGAATTAGACAGTTTAACTTTGATATAGCCCAGCAGGTCCTGGTCATCATCAATCAAGTTAAAATCAATATTCAGGGGAAACTTGGGACTGCCCAAAACTTGGGTCCACCAGAAAGTTGAATTCCCCTTATAGCGGACACCAACACTATCTAAAGTATCTCCATTGAAAATGACTGTTGCCAGTTCATAGGTCTTGTCATCTATCTCCCAGCGATCCTGTAAAATTTGGTCATAATTGGGATTGTAGAATTCTATTTCCAGGGTGTGGACCTGGTAGGGATCAAACAATTCCTGGCCCAAAAGGATTGATCCTGTAAAACATATGGTTAATAGCAAACGTATTCTCATAATCTGTTCTTGCTCGTTTTTTACCTATTGTGGTGTTAGTTAAGGTACGATGGGCATATAGTGTCGGTCAATGCCGACAGCGCCAAAGACGCCGATACCACCTTCGATACCGAAACTACGTCCGGAACCGCCCTGTCCTAAAAACAGGCTGGAAAATTCCGGGTCACCGGCATAGCGTATAAAATAATCAAAATAATTATTGTCCATGCTCATGAGGTTGATGAGCAGGTAATCCTCTTCCCAATCCAAAAACGGAGCATCCTCACAAATCTCCCGGCGGTAGGTCCAAGATGCTTCATCGGGACTGATGATTTCTTCCTGCCACAGCCCACAGGCATAATCCGGTTTACTATCCTCGTAATAATCATAATCGAAAAAATAGGCCAGTACATTGCCAGCGTTGATGATCTGGTAGTTGTCGGCCATGGTTTGCCAGCGGATATCCATAGTTTGGCTAAGTTGAAATGTATCCGGTAATTCTTCCTTGATTAACTGGGGTACCGGGGGAATAATCGTTTCCCCATTCGCACTCAAGCCGCCTGGTGTGGTCACCGACAGGATCCAAGTTTCTCCCGCTTGGGGCTGCAGATCATCACCGTTGTACACATAACCGCCAACGACAACTGTATCGTCCTCGCCCATTTCAAAATCAATGTATTCGAATAGATAATCCTGCTGTCCGTTGCTCACGATCACTTCCGCATCGCGGACCACATAGCGGGAGGCATAATAGACAACAATGTTGCCGAAAATGGTGTCCCGCATGAGAGTATCAGAAGCTTCGTCCATGGCCAAAGAGCGGTGCACACGAACCACGCTGGTCACCAGTGAATCTGTTGAAAGCAGGCCCATAATGTTCAGCACTGATTCGTGATCGGAGGTGACGTCCTCCCAATCCAGTTCCTGGTCAATGCTCATACAGGCAAATGAAAGAATACAGAAAAAACTGATAGAAATTAGACGCATTATATCTCTATCCTGTAACCGAAGGTTAAGAAAAATGGAAACATGGGTACTGCCGCCCGTTCCATGCCGATGGTTTCCCCGGTCAGCCGGTTGACTTTGTTCCGGTACTGGTAGGTCAGGGCATTCACTGCATTGGTCACATTGATCAGCTGGATATAGCGCTCATAAGGCAAACCTAAGAACGTCTTATTCTGTTTAAAACCAATGTCCCAACGGAAGTATAACGGCAGTAGTTCTGAATTTTTACTGCCTACGAGAAAACTTTGCACACCATACCAGGAAGGCATATACGGGTCATGGTTTGCGTTCCATTGCTCATAGCGTCCTATGGGTGGGGTGAATGGCTGCCCGCTGGCCACTTGGAGGGACGTGCTGAAATGAACACCTTTCAGGTAAGAACCTATGCCGCTGCTCCCTTCTTTATATAGCTCAACATCACCCACCAGGTTCAAGGTATGGGTACGATCATATTTGGGATAGTACCAGCCGTATTTATCAATATGCCTCTTTGTCTCCGCGTAGGTGTAACCAACCCAGCCTCGCAGGCGCCCGGCAGTCTTTTTGTATAACAGTTCCAGGCCGTAGGCATATCCTTTGGTATCATAAAATTCGTTAAAGGGTGTAAAGCGCAGCTCATCCTGTTCTTCCTGGAATAGCTCACCCTGTTTCAAGGTGATCAGGTTCTCAAAATGCTTGTAGTAGGTTTCGGCCCGAAAGAGCCAGTTCTCCTCGGACAGGTATTCAATGCCCAGTATTAGATGGTCGGCGTAGGGCGCTTGCCGTTCAGCGGGGATGCCCAGCCAGAAGTCGATGATGCGCAGGGATTCATCCTCTGAATTGGCAATGGTCAGGAATTGGTGATAACGGCCAATCGCCAGTTTAAAAGACAGGTCTTGCTGCAAAAGAAATTTCAAGCCAAAGCGGGGGTCGATGTACAGCGTGTCATGGAGGGAATAATCCATAATCCTGGCCCCCAACTGCAATGCCAGGTTGGAGGTGACATCCCATTTATCCTGGAAAAATAACGACATCTCCTGGGTTTGATCCTGCATCTGCAATGGATTCAGGTAAATGGTTGTGTCCAGGGTGGAATATTCCAATTCCATCCCCAGGTCATAGTTCACCCGCTTGATCTGTGCCCCGCCCATAAGCTGGTGGTTGGCCAGTCCGTGCCAGGAAATTTCTGTTTCGATGGTCCGATCATCCACAATATCAAAGAAATCAAAGGAAAAAGCATCGCTGAAAGAGCCCGATTCATTGCCAGAGGTCCAGTCACCGGTTTCTGAAAAGGACATATCAAAATGGAACCGGTAACGGCTGTTGGCCACAAATGTTTTTGCCACCAGCTGGGGACTGATGAGCCAGCGCCAGGTCAAACTGTTAGAATGGTTCCCCCAGGGCCAGTTGATAGCGAAGGTCGATCTACTATTTTCATAATAATCGGTCTGGATCTCATAACTCTCCGACTTATCGGTAAACTCAAAGTCCAGAACATCGTCGCCATAAAAACGGCTGTAGGTGAGGCGGTGGTCGGGGTTCACATCCAGGTTGACCTTGATCTGGTAATCGTAGAAATAATAGGGAAATTCGAAGCCGCTATCATCATCGGCCAGCCACAAGATTGCATTAAGAAATTGATCAAAATAGGTGCGCCTCCCGGCAAACATCCAGGAGCCTTTCATACCGCCGAATTTCGGCAGTGGGCCTTCAAACAGGGCCTTGCTGGAAATGGCCGATATATTGGCAATGCCGTGAAATTCTTCCGTATTACCCTCCCGGTTGATCACATTTAATATGGCGCCCATGCGGCCGCCGTAACGAGCGGGAAAGCCGCCGGCGTGGAAATCCGCTTCCTTGATGGCATCGGTATTGAAAGTGGAAAAGATACCGCCTAAATGATATGGATTATAAATGGTAATGCCATCCAGCATGACCAGGTTCTGGTCCGGCGTACTGCCGCGGACGTAGAGGGCGCTGGAAAAATCATTCAGGGTCTGTACTCCCGGCAGCATCTGCACAGTTCTAAAAAGGTCCGGCTCTACAAAAGCTGGAGCCATTTCCAGTGTCCGGATATCCAAACTAACTCGACTGGGTTCCACCAGCTGGCGCATTTTCTGAACCTCACCAAAAACATCCACCGTTTCTCCTTCCAGGACTGTAGACCGCAGGCGAAAATCCAGGCGCTGGTTCTCGCCAGCAAATACCATGATACTATCTGTAATCATCTCAAAACCGATAATGGAAACAGCAATCTCTTGCTCACCTGCTGGTACACCGGTTATGACAAAATACCCTTCCATGTTGGTAGCCCCGCCGATGTTGCTGTCCTTAATAAACACGTTGGCGTACCCCAGTGGCTCGCCGCTGGCATCATCTCTAACGAAGCCACTTATAGTTGAAACTTGAGCAAAAAGCATATTATGGAAAAAGAGAAAAAAAGCTCCAAGTAGATATAGATATTTAATCATTATATAAACTTAATACTTTTTTGTAAAAATCTAAACAAAGGCGTGGTTTAGGGAAATTAAAACTAATGTAATATATATTTGTCAATATGTAATATATATCTTACATTATAATAATCAATTAATAAAAAAAAGGATGAATTAAATGCAATTTCTGAATAATTATTCAAATAGAGAATTAAATATCTGGGCAGAGTTAATATTAGATATACTAGTGTCATTTTATTTTTTCTCTAAAATATTTCCATTAATAATTAATGGTCAGTTATATAATGAAGCATTAGTTGGCATAATCGCGAATACAATTATAATTTCTATCATTTACTCAATATTTGTTTTTGGAGCTATTAACACCCTTACAAAGAGGGAAGAAAAAGATGAACGGGATTATATTTACGAATTGAAAAGTTATAGAATAAGCAACATTATATCTCAGGTATCTATTTATCTCCTGATAAGCCTAATTGTTTTCAATCCAATCAATCAAGTACGTTTGAATGAATTTACTGCCCCAATGATAGCAATGATATTGCTTATCATAACACTTTTGTCTTCAACTGGAAAATCCTTAACTCAGCTATTTAACTATAGAAAAAACATCTAGATGAAAGAACAAAGAATAAAGAATCAAATTCGCCGATTGCGATTTGAGGCTGATGAAATGACTCAAGTAGAATTAGCTGAAAAGGCAAATGTAACACGGCAAACAATTATTGCACTTGAAGCTCAAAAATATTCACCATCACTTGAACTTGCATTTCGAATAGCTAAGGTTTTTGATGTACCATTAGAAGAGGCGTTTCAGTATAATTAAGTCCACCCAACAGGTTATGAGCTTTTTCTTCTTAGTATTTTGAAAAAACCAATACCCATAAGGTTCTGTAGGCAATCTTGATAACAGCAAAACGCATGTCAATTCAGTTTGGATGTGATCCAGTTATCTACCTGTTTTTCAAGAATGTTCAATGGTAACCGGCCATTGGTCAAAACCACGTCATGGTATTCGCGAATATCAAAAGCATCGCCCAGTTCCATTTTGGCTTTTTCCCGCAATTCCAGAATCTTGAGCATACCTATTTTATAGCCCGTCGCCTGGCCCGCCATGACGATATGACGCTCAACCATTTTTACGGCATCGGCTTCTACGTTCGGTGTATTTTTCACGTAATATGCGATCCCTTCTTCCCGGGTCCATTTCTTGGCATGGATCCCAGTATCCACCACCAACCGACAAGCTCGCCAGAGTTCCATAGCCAAACGGCCGAAATCAGAATAGGGATCCGTATAAAATCCAATCTCTTTTGGAATATATTCACTGTACAATGCCCAGCCTTCGCCGTAGGCGGTATACCAGCCAAATTTGCGGAACATGGGAATATCTTCTAATTCTTGGGAAATGGCTATCTGCATATGGTGACCGGGAATACCTTCATGATAGGCTAATGCTTCCATCTGATATTTTGGAATGGCTTTCATATCGTAAGTATTCACATAATACGTTCCCGGACGTGATCCATCCAATGCTGCGCTCTGGTAAAACGCTTTCCCGGCAGATTCTTCACGAAATGCTTCCACGGGTTTCACCACAATGACTGCTTTGGGTTTGGTGATAAATAACTCATCCAGCGTCTCTCTCATTTCATCCACAATCCGGGTTGCCTCTGCAACATAATCTGCTCGTCCTTGGTCAGAATCCCCATAGAAATGCTGTTCATCCTCATTCACATGAACAAAGAATTCCTGGAGTGTTCCCGAAAAACCTACCTGTTTCATGATTGCACGCATTTCATCATGGATTCGATCTACTTCTTTTAATCCCACTTCATGGATATCATCCGCTGTCATATCTGTTGTGGTGATGGCAGCCAGGCGCGCATTGAAAAAATTAACACCATCAGGGAGATCCCAGACACCATCTGTTGGTGATGCCTCATTTTGGAGATCTTCAAAATATGCGATCAATTTTTCATAGGCTGGTTGGACCTGTTTGACCAGGGCATTCTCGGCCTGAACCAGTAATCGATCACGTTGGCGCTGCTTGATGTCCAGCGCATTGACCTTTTTCCTGAAATCCCCAAGGATCGTCCCATCAACTCCTGTGCTTTCAAACGGTTCATTAGAAATCACATTGCGACTATCTCGAAGAACATGAGGAAAAACAAATTCCGGTGGAATAATCCCTACAGCCCTGCGTTTTTCCAGGCCAATGATCGCATGCTTAAATAAGGTTGGAACTCTCTGTAATCGACTGATATAATTTTCAGCATCGCGGATATTTTCCACCTTATGCATACTAATGAGATCCGCAGGTATGCCGGACTGCAAACCGTGCATCTGGTTGAATGGATAATTATGGTAGCGGTACTTGTGGTTGGCGATGCTGCGCTCGTGTTCATAGACGAACAAATCGTAGCTTAATTTTGTCTGTTCATCGAGATTAGTATAGTCTATGTTGTTTATGAGCCAGCGTAGTTCACGTTTTGTTCTCGCTAGTCCCAATTTAGAAGCTCGCTCTGAATTATCATCCCAGTGCCCCTGGTCCTCCTTAATTCCCAGCCACATCTTGAATTCAGGGCTACGGTCTACCCTATCCTGAAATATTTTTTCAAAAAAAGCATTAGCCTTTGCAGATTCATCTTCAACCTGCGGTTTAATGGATGCCTTATTTGGATTAAGAAAGATCATTCCTACTACTACAAGAAATAATACAGCGATGCCGTGTCGTTCATTCATGTGTTTACCTTTGAAAATTTTATAAAAATAGCCCGGGAATGTAAACAAAAAATCCCCATCCTAAAATCAGAACGGGGATTTTATTAATTTGAGATTGTAAGAGTATTACTCTTTTGTGTATTCCATATATGAACAGGATGCTTCGATCCAATAATTGCCGGCAGCCTGGCATGATGTCGAATCAGTATAGCTTGTTTCTTCTCCATCTGAATCCTCACAATATGCGTCATCCATAGCAGTAACAGAAAATGAATTCCCATCAGAAGCCATGGAAACATTTTGACTTTCGCCATTTATAGTTAATGATGTTCCATCAGAATTTTCAGACCATGTTCCGGTTTCAGTTTCAGTCTCGCCCATCACTGAAAAAGTCATTTCAACTGTACCATCATCATCCAAAATCATTGTCACTGACATTCCAAATGCCTGAGCAAAAGCCCAAAGAGTGGAATCTAAATCACCTGTACAATCTGCATTTTCATATTCACTCGCGAATGTTAAATCCCAGGTGCCCACGAAGGCTGATACATCTTCATCTTCTTTTTCGTCTTCACAGCTGATGAAGATCATGAGCGGTATGAGCAGTAATAGTGCTTTTTTCATGTGTTCCCTTCCTTTTTGTTATTATGTTAATACTTTAAGAAAGTTAATCAATTTTTTTCATAATGATTTAATAAGGAGACATCATCTTTTAGCAGACTAGCGTATATCAATCTTGCTAGAGTTATCTCTTATTGCATAAGAATCCATAGTCAGCCTGCCAGAAGCATCAAAAAAGACTGGTCCGGGTCTCTCATCATCTTCATCCCAATCTTCACGACAGTCTTTTTTTGCTGCAATCATTTCACTTTCATTATTAATCGTAACAACGGAGTCCCCATCATCTGTTCTATATACTATATCAACTGGATATTGGAGTGTGGGACGCTCTTCTGAATCTGGATTATCTTCGTACCAATCTTTAAGCTCTGCCCAGCCTTCTCCATCATCAGTTTCTACAGTAATAG
>Ga0208894_1001599_pt1 | contig 13319 bp, 5 predicted proteins | sample ETNtaG_12_FD_185752 | JGI IMG/M metagenome (GOLD analysis project Ga0208894, IMG submission 185752) | Marine microbial and viral communities from oxygen minimum zone, Eastern Pacific Ocean - ETNP201306SV49 (SPAdes) (version 2) | ecosystem: Environmental > Aquatic > Marine > Oceanic ... | reverse complement strand
AAATTTTAAAAAAATTATTAATATAAAATTCATAATTTTAAAAAAAAATATGAAAAAACTTTACTCTCTTTTATTTTTACTACTACCCTTATTTATGTTCAGTCAAACTACGGATTTGATGATAACTAAATACGGAGAAGGTACAAGTAATAATAAATTTATCGAAATCTATAATGGTACAGGAGCAGACGTTGATTTATCAAGCTACTCTTTATCATCATGTTCAAATGGTTGTGATACAGCAGATGAATTTGATTATCCAGATAATGTAACATTTCCGGCCGGGACAACCCTTGCTAATGGAGATGTGTATGTTGTAACGCATGGATCTGCAGATGCCAGTATAGCATCGGACCAAACTTTCACCTATTTAAGTAATGGGGATGATTTATTTGCCTTAACTCTTTCTGGAGCAACGGCATCATCATATACTATTATTGATATTCTAGGTGATATGCAAGGTGATCCTGGTTCTGGATGGGATGTTGCAGGCGTAACTAATGGAACAAAAGACCATACATTAACCAGAAAAACTTCAGTCTGTAGTCCAAATCCTACTCCGTTAGGATCATTTGGAACAGATGCAGACGACTCAGAATGGGTTGTTGGTGATCAAAATTCTGGATGGGATACCGTTGGAAGTTATACAACAGCATGTACTAGTGGCGGCGGCGGCGGTACCACATGTGATTGGAGCGTTGTTCTTACGGATTCTTATGGTGATGGATGGAATGGCAACTCAATAGATGTTTTAGTTAATAGTACTGTAGTTCTTGATGATGTTACTGTTTCATCTACACAAGGTACTACAGCAACATATACTTTTGCAGTTGCAACTGGTGATACTGTAGAAGTTGTCTGGAATGCTACAGGTTCTTATGGCTATGAAACATCATATGAAGTTTTTGATTCCGAAAATAATTCAATGGCTACTGGAGCTGAAGCGGACGCCTCAGCAACAGGAGCTTGTCCGGAACCTTCTTGTACTTATTCAATAGTTCTTACGGATTCTTATGGAGACGGTTGGAATGGCAACTCAGTAGATGTTTTAGTTGATGCTACTGTAGTTCTTGATGATGTTACTGTTTCATCTACACAGGGTACTACAGCAACATTTGATATTCCAGTTTCCAATGGATCTAGTATAGAAGTTGTCTGGAATGCTACAGGTTCTTATGGCTATGAAACCTCTTATGAAGTTTTTGATTCCGGTGCAACTGTTGTTGCTTCTGGAGCTGAAACTGATGCTACAGCTACCGCAGTTTGTTCTGCATCTCCTAGTGCTGACTGGGATGTATCAGTTAGTGGTGCTGACGCAACAGTATCAATTTCTGTAGAGAACTTTACTGTAGAGAGTGGTGGCAGTCATTGGCACTATACGCTTGATGGTGGTAGTGATGTTATGGTTTATGATACAAATGATGTTGCGCTTACAGGTTTAGCAAATGGCGATCATACGCTAGTTGCATGGCTTGTTGATAGTTCTCATGCAGCCTTAGATCCTGCAGTAGAGGAGACAATTGCTTTCTCTACTTTTGATGGGGTTTACGGTGGAACTTATCCATACTGTTCAAGTTTCGATGCGGATCTTGATAATTGGACAGCTGAATCTGTTTCAGGTGATACAAACTGGTCTTCGGGGAGTGCTAATCAAAATAGCTCTGTAACTCCACTTAGTGGAGCTGGAATGGCTTATCTATATGATAATAGTTCTGAAGCAAACTTGATTTCTCCATCAATGGATCTTACAGGAGTAAGCAATCCTCAAGTTACTTTTAATCATACTCAGGTTGATTGGGTAGGTGATCAGGATGAGTTAAGAGTATGGTATAAAGCTGCTTCAGGTGATGCATGGACAGAATTAGCTGCATATACTGCAGAGGTAGCTGCATGGACTGAAGTAACATTAGATCTTCCGAACCCAAGTGCTACTTACTATATAGCCTTTAATGGAACAGCTGCTTATGGACGTGGAATAACAGTTGATGATGTTTGTGTACATGAAGGTCCAGGAGATCCTAATACTGTTTTAGCTGATCCTACACTTGGATGGGTTGGATACATGAATGTATTTGATCTTACAGCAGGTGCTCAAGGAGGTTATTTATGGGGTTCTGCATGGGGTGTAGATGCACTTGCGACAACACTTAATACAGATACAGATTATATGACAATTACTTTAGAGCCAAATTATAATACGTATGCCGACAATCCAGGTGATGCGTATTGGCAAGATGGTTCTGGTGGTGGAGCTAAATGGATGGAAGCTTCTACGTATGTAGAATCAGCTTCGGAATGGAATAACGCTGATTTAACATTCACAGGCTATGTATATCATCATTCATTAGCTGCTGATTGGACAGCAAACGTCTTTATTAAAGCTCTTGATCCTAATAATGGATATACTGATGCTTTAGCTGGAGCGTATGTGACTGCATTACCTAGTGATGGTGTGTTTAGTGTAACTGTCCCATCTAGTGAATTATCAGCAGGTTATATTGTTCAAGCTGGATTTTCAGTTAATGGACCTAATGCTAATCCAGATAATCAAACTGCAAATGGCAAGGTGATATTAGGTGGAGATGCAGATGCTCCAATGTCAATTAATGATGTGAATGTTCTTGATATGAGGATTTATCCAAACCCAGTAGATGGTAATTATGTTACGATACTTTCTCCAGTTAATGGTGTTAAATATGTAGAAGTATTTGATATCAATGGTAGAAGGGTGATGGATACAGCTATCAATAACAATACGTTAGATGTTAGTTCAATCAATAGTGGATTCTATATGATTAAAGTAACAATAGATGGACAAAGCAAGATTTCTAAACTAGTTATTAGATAATCTTATTGGTTCAACTAACTATGAAAAAAGCACTCAAGAAATTGAGTGCTTTTTTTTATAGTATATTTTTCAATTACATCATATCTTTTACCAATACAGCAAATTTTAATTTTGATTAATTCAAGGATTTGTATTAAATTGTATACTCATCTTCTTTTTAAGCTACTATAAACTATACGTGTATAGGTCTTTTTTTCTTTAAAAAGAAGAAAATAAATACTAACCAAAACTAACCACATGAAAAAAACTACTCAAAATTTTACTTATATAAAAGTATGGCAAAGCATAATGGTTGCTTTCATATTTTTACTTAACCTAACAACTTTTTCTCAAACTTGTCCTACTAATAAATTTGACCAGGATCCAGTAGTAGGCGATCAGCTTGGTGAAAATCTCACGATTCAAGCAACAAGCATGAGCAAAGGCGTGGTTGAAACAATTCCTTGGGTTGAGAGTCTAGAATCTGGGACTCAAGGTGATCTTGGTACAGCTCAAACAGGCAATACAGATTTTAATTGGGTTATAGCAACTGGACATTTTACTCATAATATAGGTGCTGATGGACTTCAAGGTGATGGTGGGGATAATTATCTTCAGCACGATGATTGGGATTCGTCTGGTCAGATGGAGAATTGGGTAATAACACCAACTTTTGATCTTTCAGGAGCTACTTCACCTGAATTGAATTATTGGGACCATGTACATTGGGCATCGTATGCTGAAGCTCACTTAGTTATGTACTCAACAGACTATGTTGATAATGGCTCTACTGAAGACACAAGTGATGTCACTTCTGCAACATGGGTTACATTATCTTCTGCAATTGCTGACAATGTAAACTATGATCAATATTATTCAGGATGTGGATGTGATCCTACTAATGCATGGATTGAATCAACATTTGCTCTTCCAACTAATCCCACAGTTACAGTTGCATTTAAATACGTAGGAGATTTTGCTTCAGACTGGCTTGTTGATGATATATCAGTTATAGATACAGCAGCTGCAGCTGCAGATTGGACAGTAACACCTAATGGTGTTGATGCAACAGTTTCTATTTCTGTAGAAAACTTTACTATAGGCCCTGTAGGTGATGGTTATGATGGTCACTGGCACTATACTCTTGATGGAGGTAGTGCAAATATGGTTTATGATACAAATGATGTTGTATTAACAGGTTTAGCAAATGGCAATCATACGCTAGTTGCATGGCTTGTAGATGATAATCATGACCCCTTAGATCCTGCAATAGAGGAGACTATTACTTTCGCTACTTCTGATGGCACAGCTACAATTCCATGGTCTGATGATTTTGAAACAGGAGATTTCTCTGCAGGTTGGACTAGTACCGAACCATCTAGCGGACCTTCTTCATTATGGGAAACAACTCAATACCTAAATAATACTTCAGGAGGATCATATTCTGCTAGTCATCCCTGGGAATTCGAAACTTTTGAATCATATCTAATAAGTCCTACTTTTGACTTATCTGGATCTTCTGATGTTGTTGTGAGCTATTCAGAGTATGTTGAGTATGTTAGTTATGTAGATACTCAATCTTTACTATATTCAGAAGATTATAGTGGCGATGTAGATACTGCTACATGGGTTGTATTGAATGATGTTATTCCTGCTGGGGATACTTGGGTAGCTAATGGACCTTATGCACTTCCAACTACTGGAACAACAGTAAATATAGCCTTTAGATATACAGGATATGATGCTACTAATTGGTTTATTGATGATGTATCTATTTGGTCGACATTGTCAATTGATGATGTGGATACTCTAGATATGAGAATTTATCCAAACCCAGTAGATGGTAACTTTGTTACTATACTTTCTCCTGTTAATGGTACTAAATATATTCAAGTATTTGATATCATGGGTAAAAGGGTGATGGATACAACTATCAATAACAACACGTTAGATGTTAGCTTAATCAATAGTGGATTCTATATGATTAAAGTAACAATTAATGGACAGAGCAAGATTTCTAAACTAGTTGTTAGATAATCTTAGTTGTTCAACTAACTATGAAAAAAGCACTCAATTTTTTGAGTGCTTTTTTTTATAGTATAATCAGATAGGTATTGGTTTAAAGTAGGGTATAAAAAAATATTAGTTTACTCTTCCAGGCTCTCTTGTATTTTTCCCTTTTCTTCCTGTTGCATTATCACCCATGTCATCTCTAGCTGTTTCTGCTAGATCCATTAATGATTGAGCGATTTCTGGGTATTTTTCAATTACATTATATCTTTCACCAGGATCTCTTCTTAGATTATATAATGAATAATCTAATGTTATCCTTGAGTAGTTTCCGCCATAACCATCCATTCCAGGCAGAACATTTTCGTAAGATCTAGAGTCATGGGGTAAAATAAGTTTCCAATGATCTTTTCTTACAGCCTCTAGTCTATTAGTTTTATAGTAATAAAAAAAGTGATCTCTAGGGGTTGTTTTTTTACCCTTTAAAATATCTAGAATACTAACTCCATCAATAAGATGTTCTGGTAATTTACCTTTTACAATTTCTGTAACAGTTGGAAATATATCAATTGAGGCAGCAAGGCTATTAGATATTGTTGATTTTTTTATAACTCTTGGCCAGGAAATTATAGTTGGAACTCTTTGTCCACCTTCAAAAACAGTTCCTTTTCCTTCTCTTAAACCTGCGGTATTTCCAGCATGATTTCCAAAGTTCAGCCATGGACCATTATCACTTGTAAAAATTATCATAGTGTTTTCAAGTATGTTATTTTCTTCAAGGGCTTTAACAATCTGACCTAATGACCAGTCAAGCTCCATCATAACATCACCATATAATCCTTGACTGCTTTTACCTTTAAATTTTTTGGATGCAGCAATTGGAACATGTGGCATAGAATGAGGGACATAAAGAAAAAATGGACTCTTTGCATTGTTATTAATAAATTCAACTGATTTGTTGGTATAACTTGTGGTAAGCTCCGATTGATCATCGAGTGTTTTTACCTCAGCTATCTTATCATAATTTTCTATTATAGGAAGTTGTGGGTAATTTTTCTTTCTCCAATCATTATCATCATTAATTTGGTTTCCATCAAAGTCTACTGGCCACATATCATTTGAATAAGGTATTCCATAATAATAATCAAATCCATGATTAAGTGGTAGAAATTTTTTCTGATGACCTAAATGCCATTTCCCTATAACAGCAGTTTTATAATTTTTTTCTTTTAATACTTCTGCAATAGTTTTTTCTGATGTATTCAAACCAACTTTTGATTTTGGAAATAATGCTCCATGAATACCAATTCTGTTAGGATATGTTCCTGTTAATAACCCTGCCCTTGAAGCGCTGCAAACAGCTTGAGCTGAATAGAAATTTGTAAACAGCATTCCATCATCAGCTAGTCTATTAATGTTGGGAGTCGCATAGTTAATTGCTCCAAAGCTTTCAATATCTCCATAACCCATATCGTCTAATAGTATAATTACAATGTTAGGTTCGGAGTTTTTATCAACCGTATTGTTTGAGCAATTAAAAATCAACAATATTGAGGCTATAAAAAATGTGTTTATAAAATTAATTTTCATTCTCATTAGTAGGTGATTTTACCAGAAAAATGCATATAAAAAGGCTGTGATTATACATACGGCAAAAGCAGGAATATTAAAATCTGGACTTGTTTTAAATAAACCTTTTGTTAGTTGTATTGCTTTAGGATCTTCACCCTGAGAAGTTAAATTACTTAACAGATAAATTATACCAATTGTCGCTAGACATGTCCACATCATTTGATTCATAAATGGCTCATTTATAAACAGTGGACTATCGATCCATCCTTTAGGACCTACCTTAAAGTACATAGCGATTGGTATGGATGATATGACACCCCAAATTGCAGCATTATTTGTTGTTTTCTTATAGAATAACCCCATTACAAACACAGCTAATATACCAGGACTAACAACGCCTGTATATTCTTGAATAAATTGAAAAACTTCTCCCAGACTTCCAAGCTGAGGAGCAATAACCATAGCTATTAATAAAGAAACCATAACAGTAATTCTTCCAACTCTTACTGTAGTTTTATCAGATGCGTCCTTATTAATAAATGATTTATAAATATCCATTGTAAAAATAGTTGAAGTTGAATTCAGCATTGAAGCTAACGAGGAGACTATTGCTGCAGCAAGAGCCGCCAGGATAAGACCTAAAAAACCAGCAGGAATAAAGTTCTTTATTAACCAAGGGGCTGCATTGTCATTAGCTATCATACCATTTGCAGTTATAAAACTCTGATCAATTGTTTCTGGATTGAAAACTCCTGAATCCATATTCATTACATAAGCAACTATTCCAGGAACTACAACAATTATTGGCATCAAAAGTTTAAGAAAAGCAGCAAAAGCAATTCCTTTTTGTCCTTCTCTAAGATTTTTTGCAGCTAGAGTTCTTTGAATAATGTATTGATTAAATCCCCAATAGTAAAGATTGGCAACCCACATTCCACCAATTAGTACTGCAATGCCTGGAAGATTTTCCCAAGTATCCTGTCCATTAGTATTTATAATCTCTCCTTTGGAAACTATCATAGAAAATCTCTCTGGAACAGTATTGTAAACATGTACCATACCATCAATAAAGCTTCCTGATTCTGTGACATTAGATAAAGCAAAATAAGTCATCATTAACCCTCCGAAAATCAAAAGGATAACCTGAATAACATCAGTCCATGCTACTGCTGCAAGACCACCCCATAGAGAATATGCTGCTGCAAATAAGCCAAGACCGATAATACTTCCAAAAAGCAAACTTCCATCACCAGTTCCTATAACAATGTCTAATGCTTTAGCTCCTAAAAACAATACAGTTGTTAGATTTACGAAGACAAATAATCCAATCCAAAAAACTGCTAGAATTGTTTTTAAATTGGCACTGAATCTTTTTTCTATAAATTCTGGGATGGTATAAAGACCTTTTTCAATAAATATTGGTAAAAAATATTTTCCAACTACAAGAAGTGTTATTGCTGCCATCCATTCATAGGATGCTATAGCAAGTCCAGCTGCAAACCCCGAACCATTCATTGCAACAAATTGCTCAGCTGAAATATTTGCAGCTATTAATGATGCACCAATAGCCCACCATGGAAGAGATTTACTTGCCAAAAAGTAATCCTCTGCGCTTTTCTGTTTCCCATCTTTACTTCTAGAAACCCATAGTCCAATAGTTAATATTACAATAGCATAGCTTACAAAAACAAAATAATCCCAAAATTCAAAACCTGTTCCCATAGTACTAATTATTCTATAATTCTAAGATCTTTACTAAATATGTAGTAATCTCTATCAATCTTAATAAATTCTTGTTTTATATCCGTTTCCTTCCATATTTTTTCTGGATATAGCCATTGATTAACATGATCTATAGTAACTTCAATTGGCATATTGAATCCATCAATTGTATTTGCCCAGCGATATTTTAAAACATTATTACTTATAGTGTATTCTAAGACAGGAATTCGGTAATCTCTTAAATACTGATCAAACACATAGCCTAGATCAAAACCTATATTTTCTGAAATATAATTCTCAACTTGTTTTGAAGTAACAGTTTGGTGATAAAATTCTTTGTTTAATCCTCTTAAAATTTGTCTCCATATTTGATCATCTTTTGCAATTTGTCGCAATGTATGGAGTAGGTTAGCCCCTTTAGAGTACATATCACCTGAACCTCCTTTATTTACATTATAGGGGCCAATAATAGGTTTTCTGTTTCCAATTCCTCTTCTAGATCCAATTACATAATCTGCTGAAGCTTCCTTTCCAAAATGATAATCAACATATAGGTTTTCAGAATAACATGTAAATCCTTCATGAACCCACATGTCGGCTATATCTTTATAGGTTATATTATTTGCAAACCACTCATGACCTGATTCGTGAATAATTATGTAATCAAATTTTAATCCCCAACCCGTACGTGATAAATCTCTTCCTAGGTATCCTTGCATGTATTTATTGCCATAGGTAATAGAGCTCTGGTGTTCCATTCCTAAATAAGGGACTTCCACAAGTTTAAAGCTGTCTTCGTAGAAGGGGTAAGGGCCAAACCAATGCTCAAAAGCATCTAACATCATAGGAACTTGTTTGAATTGCTCTTTAGCTTTTTCTAAATTATCTCTAAGAACATAATAGTCTATATCAAGAATTCCTTTTTCCCCATCATACTTTTCTGAAAAATTAACATAATCACCAATATTAATATTTACCCCATAATTATTTATTGGATTACTAACAAACCACTCATATGTTTTAGTATCATCCTCTTTTTCAATTACATTTCTTAGTCTACCATTGGATACATTAACTAGATGTTTAGGAACATTTACACTTATAAGCATACTATCAACCTCATCATACATATGATCTTTATTTGGCCACCAAACGCTTGCTCCAAGTCCTTGGCAGGATGTGGCAATAAAATCTATTCCATTTTCATCCTTTTCCCAAGACAACCCACCATCCCAAGGAGCTCTAATAGCTACTTTAGGATTTCCTTCATATTCTATAGTAATATAATTTACTTTCCCAAGTTTTTGTTTTTTCTTTAATTCTATAAAATATGCATTTCCTTCTCTAGAAAAGTCTAATGATTTGTTGTTTTGTTTAACCGAAGTAATATCCATAGGTTCTTGAAGATCAATTTGCATTAATTTATTAGATTTTAAAACAGTGTATCCAACAGTATTACTTCCTTTAATTGTTTTGTTCTCAGGATCAACTTTAATATCTAAATGATAATAATTTAAATCCCACCAAGATCTTTCTTCAGTGATCATACCTCTTAAAGAGTCTTGTCTAGTAAAATCATTCTTTTCATGAAAAATTCCTTGAGCAGTTAAAGGAATAGATAGCGTAAATAGTAAAATGTTTAATAGTATAAATGATTTTGACATGTCAGTCTTACTTGATTTTAATTAAATTTGCAATTGCGACTCAATTTAACAAAATATTCTAAATGAACAATAAGTTAATAATATTAATCATCCTATCATTTTTTTATAGCTGTAATGAAACAGGATTAATTCTAGATTCTAATAATGGAGGACTTTTACTCCCAGATGGTTTTGGAGCTTTGGTTGTTAGTGATGGTGTTGGCGAGAGCAGGCATTTAGCTGTTAATAGTAATGGTGATATATATGTTAAACTAAGAACAGACAGTGGTAAAAATGGAAATGTTGCTCTAAGAGATGTTGATGGTGATGGAAAAGCAGATATAACTAAACGCTTTGGAGATTACCCAAATGATGGACGATTCGCAACAGAGATGAAAATACATAATGGATACTTATACTATAGTTCTGAACTTGTAGTCTATAGGCAGAAGTTAGATAAGTCAGAACTAATTCCCAATGGAAAGCCAGAGGTTTTAGTAGTTGATCCTTACCCTATAAGATGGCATAATGCTAAATCTTTAGCCTTTGATGGAAAAGGAGGCATGTATGTTACTTTTAGTGCATATACTAACTCGTGTGAAGATTTAACAAGAGGGTATGATGATCCTATGGCAACAGTTCTAGGTAAAGATCCTTGTGATGAGCTTGAAGATTTAGGAGCAATATGGAAGTTTGATGAGAATAAACTAAATCAAAAACTAACTGATGGAATAAAATATGCTACTGGTATAAGAAGTGTAGTAGGAATAACTTGGAATAAAAAAGACGATAGACTTTATGCTGTAAACCATGGAAGGGATTACTTATATAATCACGCTCCTAAGCATTTTTCCCAGTGGGAAAACGCTGTATTACCTGCAGATGAGCTTATGTTAATTGAAGAGGGAGATGATTTTGGATGGCCATATACTTACTATGACCACTTTAAAAATAAAAAAATGTTAGCACCAGAATATGGGGGAGATGGTAAAAAAGAAGCCAATGGTTATAAAGATCCTATATTAGGATTACCTGCACATTGGGCGCCGAATGATCTGTTATTTTATTCAGGAGACCAATTTCCAGAAAGATATAAAAACGGTGCTTTTATTGCTTTTCATGGATCAACAAATAGAACACCTTATCCACAAGCAGGCTACATAGTTGGTTTTATTCCATTTAAGTCTGGTAAACCCACTGGAACGTGGGAAGTATTTGCCGATGGTTTTGCAGGAGTTGATATAATAAAGCAAATGAGAGATGCAAAATATAGGCCTATGGGTCTAGCTCAAGGGCCTGATGGTTCATTATATATATCTGAATCAAAAAAAGGTAAAATATGGAGAATTCTTTTTCAAGGATCTAAGGAAGATTTTGGTCCAGATCAGCTTAAAAAAATGGAAAAAAGAAAACTTGTTAGTTATCTTAGAAAACCTATTGAAAACTTAGATATTATTAAATAAAATTATTTTTCATAAATTGTCTCATTATACAATTTAATTTACTTCATTATGAGACAATACAGCTTATTATACGTTCTAATATTATTTTTAATAACAAACCTTTCCTATAGCCAAAAACAAAAGAAGGATAAATCACAACCTCTTGATGAGATAGGTATTAGTGGTTTAAAATGGAGATCAGTAGGTCCAGCACTTACTTCAGGGAGAATATCAGATATTGCTGTTAATCCTGACAACCCATTTGAGTATTATGTAGCTGTATCTTCTGGGGGTGTATGGAAGACTAGTAATGCCGGTTTAGCGTATACACCAGTATTTGATGGTGAAGGATCGTATTCAATAGGATGTGTAACAATAGACCCAAATAACAGTAATGTAATATGGGTAGGATCTGGGGAAAATAATAATCAACGATCAGTAGCTTACGGAGACGGAGTATATAAATCCAATGATGGAGGAAAGTCTTGGAAAAATATGGGATTGAAAAAATCAGAACATATTGGAAAAATTATTGTTCACCCTAATAATTCAGACGTAGTTTATGTTGCCGCTATTGGCCCATTATGGAATAAAGGGGGAGATAGAGGTTTATATATGACTAAAAATGGTGGTAAAACATGGAGTAATATATTATCTGTAGACGAGCATACAGGAGTGAATGATATTATAATGGACCCTAGAGATCCAAACGTAATATATGCATCAACTCACCAAAGAAGAAGGCATGTGTACACTTATGTAGGAGGAGGACCAGGTTCTGGCTTACATAAGACAACTGACGGAGGCTCAACATGGAATAAGATAAATAAAGGACTTCCGAAAGTAGAAATGGGACGTATAGGACTTGCTATATCTCCAGCTGATCCAGAGGTGATTTATGCAATAGTTGAAGCTTCCGAGAGAAAAGGAGGATTTTATAAGTCTACTAATAGAGGAGCTAGCTGGGAAAAACAGAGTAGTCGTGTAACAAGTGGAAATTATTATCAAGAAATTATTGCAGATCCAATAAATGTAAATACTGTGTATTCAATGGATACATGGATGCAGGTTACTCATGATGGTGGAAAGACATTTAAAAATGTAGGTGAAGATTTTAAACATGTAGACAATCATTCTATGTGGATTAATCCAAATAATAACAAACATTGGCTTGTTGGTTGTGATGGGGGTATATATGAAACATTTGATGCAGCTAATAACTGGGATTTTAAAGAGAATTTGGCAGTTACTCAGTTTTACAAAGTTGCTCTAGATAATGATTCTCCATTTTATAACATATATGGGGGAACACAAGATAATTTTAGTCTAGGAGGACCTTCTAGAGTTAATACTGCTCATGGGATTACAAATCAAGACTGGTTTATAACCCATGGTGGAGATGGTTTTGAATCACAGGTTGATCCAGAAAACCCAAATATAGTATATGCACAATCTCAGTACGGTTGGCTTGTAAGGTATGATAAGAAAAGTGGGGAAGAGGTAGGCATAAAACCAATAGCTCGAAAAGGCGAGTTGGATTATGTATGGAACTGGGACGCTCCACTAGCAGTGAGTCATCATAAAACAGGAAGATTGTATTTTGCTGCTAACAAAGTATTTAAGTCAGATGATTATGGAAACAGCTGGGAGGTTATAAGTGAAGATCTTTCTAGACAAATAGATAGAAATACACTTAAAGTATATGACCGGGTAATTAGCATAGATGCAGTTGAAAAAAATGGTTCAACATCTCCTTACGGCGCTATTGTTGCATTATCTGAATCATCAATTGATCCAGATTTTATAGCTATAGGAACAGATGATGGTTTAATTCAAATTACTGAAAATGGAGGTAAAACTTGGCGTAAAGTAGATAATATTTCAGGAGCACCAGATCAATCTTATGTTAATAGTGTATATCTTTCTCAGCATGATTCTAACTTAATGTATGCTGCTTTTAATCACCATAAATATGGTGATTTTACACCATATGTCTTTAAATCTGAAGATAGAGGAAATAGCTGGAAATCTATTAGCAATAATTTACCTAAAAGAGGAAGTGTGTATTCAATTGAAGAAGATCATGTAGATAAAAGCCTTATT
>Ga0208894_1001587_pt1 | contig 13390 bp, 15 predicted proteins | sample ETNtaG_12_FD_185752 | JGI IMG/M metagenome (GOLD analysis project Ga0208894, IMG submission 185752) | Marine microbial and viral communities from oxygen minimum zone, Eastern Pacific Ocean - ETNP201306SV49 (SPAdes) (version 2) | ecosystem: Environmental > Aquatic > Marine > Oceanic ... | reverse complement strand
TCAGCTCAACAACAAACTGCTCCAACACAAGGCAATCCGGCAATCCCCAAGCCGAGCTCCATCCCTGCAACACCAACACCTAAACAGGAGCCCGATAAGGGTGACAAAGCAAAGGAGAGGGCACTGATAGCAGAAAAAGTGCGCAACTTGTTCAAGATGAACACCTGGTTCAAGCCCAACAATCAGGCAAACCAATTGCAACAGGTGCGTCAACTTGCCGTTTTAGTTGCTTGGCTGATCGCACTAGTGATTTTTGTTCGTGTATACGGTGGAATTTTGTTAATCATTGAGAGTGTGCCTCTGGCCCCCTCTCTGTTCGAAATGGCCGGCATCATTTGGCTGGCATGGTTTTCCGTCACCCGTCTAATTCGCAGTCAAGATCGCCAAGAAGTGATCTCCAGCGTTCGCTCTCGATGGCATGCCTTCAGCGGGTCAAAGCAAACACCTGATTCTTCCAACTGACAACACAGCTAAATCACCGCCTACCTCTCCTCCTAAACCCAAATCAGAGCTAACAATGAAGCGGTAATGACAGCAAGTGCTGGCTGAAGGTCAAATTTGAGCCTCCCCAGTTGGTAACTTGGCTGGACTTTATTGCGCCTGCGGTGAATATTCAGCTCGGACGCACCAAGGTTGTTCGCCGGGCCTATGGAATCGACGAAACCGCTCTTGTCCCGAGCGGCCGAACCGTAGACCCTGAGATCACAAACACCTACTGGAAGCTCGCAGGCATCGAACGCGAGATACCGATCATTGCCAGCGCCATGGATAGCGTGGTCGATGTGAATATGGCGGTTGAGCTCTCACGCCTTGGAGCCCTCGGCGTACTGAATCTAGAAGGAGTCCAGACCCGTTACGAAGACCCCTACCCGGTACTGGAGCAGATGTCCGCAGTCAACAAGGACTCCTTCATACCGCTAATGCAGGAGATCTACAGCAAACCTGTGCAAGAGGAACTGATATCTCAACGCATTCAAGAGATTAAAGATCAAGGTGGGATTGCTGCGGTGAGTGGTACACCCGTGGCTGCAATGCGCTTTAGTAAAACTATTGCAGAAGCAGGAGCCGACCTCTTCTTCGTACAGGCCACAGTTGTTTCTACTGAACACTTAGGCCCTGAGGGACAAAAAACTCTCGACATTGAGGCCCTCTGCCAAGACATGGGGGTGCCAGTGGTGATTGGCAACTGTGTCACCTACGAAGTCGCTCTCAAACTGATGCGTGCTGGTGCCGTCGGCGTGATGGTTGGCATCGGTCCCGGTGCTGCCTGCACTTCCCGTGGGGTTCTAGGTGTGGGGATACCCCAGGCCACTGCCGTTGCGGACTGCGCTGCCGCTCGTGAGGACTACGAGAAAGAGAGTGGCAGATATGTGCCAATCGTTGCAGATGGCGGCATCGTTACAGGTGGTGATATCTGTAAATGCATTGCCTGCGGTGCCGATGCAGTGATGATCGGATCTCCAATCGCCAGGGCCGAAGAAGCCCCTGGCCAAGGCTTTCACTGGGGTATGGCCACTCCTAGCCCAGTCCTCCCAAGGGGCACCAGAATAAATGTGGGTTGTACTGGCAGCTTGGAACGCATCCTTCGAGGCCCAGCGCTGCTAGACGATGGGACCCATAACCTTCTTGGCGCTCTCAAGACTTCTATGGGCACTCTTGGAGCACAAACGATCAAAGAGATGCAACAGGTTGAGGTGATAATCGCCCCATCTCTGCTCACCGAAGGGAAGGTTTACCAAAAGGCTCAGCAGCTGGGTATGGGCAAGTAAACATTCCAACCACAAGCTGTTACTCGTTGGACCTGTACGAGAGCAGAGCTAGTATGAATTCGTGAGGGCTAATGCCCACACACTCCTCACACACACACCGGCCCGATGAATTCGGGCTTTTAGTCTTACCTGCAAGTCACCGTCACAGTTAGCACCGCTAAGGGCAGCAAAACCCGAATACAAGTAAAGCGGTTGCTAAGTTTGGTGAATTACAACGAACTAAGGAATGTCCAGCGCAGCCGCCGTAACAGACGCTTCCTTCGAACAAGACGTCCTTCAGAGCGATGTGCCAGTGCTGGTTGATTTCTGGGCTCCCTGGTGTGGCCCATGCCGCATGGTTGCTCCGATTGTTGATGAGATTGCCAAGGAATTCGAGAGCAAAATCAAAGTTTTCAAACTCAACACAGACGAAAACCCCAACGTCGCCAGCCAATACGGCATTCGCAGTATCCCCACTCTGATGGTTTTCAAGGGAGGTCAAAAGGTCGACACCGTTGTTGGCGCAGTACCTAAGGCCACCCTCTCTGGAACCATTTCCAAATACCTCTGAAGCTAAATTCAAATTCGGCCCTGGCCCTCCTAGAGCGCCCTGTATCTGGTTCAATTCCTGATATGGCTAGCAAACCAGATATCGGAGGGGTTCTTTGACACCACGCCTAGGCCTAATTGATTACGGCATGGGCAATCTGCACTCAGTGCAGAGAGCCTTTGAAAGGCTCAATAAGGCTCTTCATATAGTTCGCCGACCAGCCGACCTCAGCAACTGTGATGCATTGATCTTGCCGGGTGTAGGTGCCTTTGATCCAGCAATGGTGCACCTTGAGCAAACCCAACTAGTGCCAGACCTCAAAAAATGGGTAAAGGGAGGGCAACCACTTCTAGGTATATGCCTGGGTCTTCAACTGTTGTTTGAATCCAGTGATGAAGGCAATGCAAGGGGTCTAGGTCTACTGAAAGGGCACGTTCAACGATTGCCCTCTAATCAAAGCGAACGTATTCCCCACATGGGCTGGGCTCCTCTACAGCAGCAGAACAACTGCCCCCTAATTGAAAAGGATGAACCAATTGACTGGATGTATTTCGTGCATTCCTATGCAGCTGTCCCCAGTCAAGGCGTAGATCTAGCTGCAACAGCACCTTTTGGCCAAACCAGCATCACCGCAATGGTATGGAAAGGCCGACTAGGTGCATGTCAATTTCACCCAGAAAAATCTGCCAAAGCAGGCGAGCGCTTACTGAAACGCTGGTTGCATTGGCTTGAAAATGGAGCGAAACCTCTACCGTGAGTGGCCAGCTAAGGCTCTCCGGTGGGCGAAAGCTTAAGAGTCCCGTTGGCCAAGGCACACGACCCACCACCGCTCGTGTACGGGAAGCAGTGATGAACCTTCTCGCCTCACACCTAGGTGGCTGCTATTGGCTAGATCTTTGTAGCGGCAGTGGCGTAATGGGCTGTGAGGCTTTGCAAAGCGGTGCACGAAGGGTTGTAGCTGTTGAGTGCAATGCCAAAACCGCCCGAATCTGTCAAGCCAACCTGATTGCTACGGCCTCTGGCCTTTCCCAGACGAGCAACATAGAAGTAATCCGTCAAGACGTACTGAGCTGGTTAAGGAAAGGTTTTTATGCAGCCAAATTCTGTGAACCATGGAGAGGGCATAACCCTGGTTTCAACGTTGTCTACTTCGATCCCCCATATTCATCAAAACTGTATTCAGAAGTTCTTAAAGCCCTACTTGAAGGCCAATGGCTTCAGGAAAATGCCGTGGTGATCTGTGAGCATGCCGCAGACTTCAAACTTGAAGCCCCATTGCCATGGCTTGAACAAGATCGCCGCATCTATGGAGGCAGCGCCCTACTGTTAATCAACCCTCCAAAACACTATCCCGTCGGTACTGATTCCAGGCAGACACAAATAGTCCAAGCAACGTGACTGGTATCAGACCTAGAACAATTCCGCACAGAAGAGGTTCGATCATGGCCTCGCGCTCAGTTGAAGGATTAAGCACAATTGTTTCATGCGCCTGAAGTCACCGTGACAGGCCCGTCATCAACCGCTGCAGCAAACACTCAAAGAAGTCCCAGACTTATTGGAGCCCTGATAGTGGTTGCGGCAGCGACATGCATTGCAATTTTGTTATGGGTAATGGGAGCCTCACAGCCAGACCCCTACGTCAACGCGACTCTTGATCTGAAGGGGTCATTAGAGCAAGGAGGTCAGCTATTCCGCATAAACTGCGCTGGCTGTCATGGAATCTCTGCTCAGGGACACTTGGGGCCGAATCTGCTTGATGTGAGCGAACGCCGCAACGACGCCCAACTGATCAAGCAGATCGTGAGCGGCAACACACCACCAATGCCCAGATTCCAGATGGAGCCTCAAGAGATGGCCGACTTACTGGCCTATCTGCATTCACTGAATTGAATACGCAGATCAAGCAAATCCCAACCACAGTTGTTCTGGTGGAGCCTGCTGGCCCATTGAATGTAGGCAGCGTGGCCAGACTCTGCGCCAACTTCGGGGTGCAAGAACTACGCCTGGTATCTCCCCGCTGCGATCCCACCAATTCAGAGGCGCGTCGCATGGCTGTCCATGGCATCGCATTGCTTGAGCAGGCAAAAGAGTTTTCTTGCCTACTGGATGCCGTGGCTGACTGTCACCGTGTGGTGGCCAGCTGCGGAAGATCAGATCATGGCGACATTCCCCTGCAATCGCCAGAACAAGCTCTGCCATGGTTACTCAACAGCATTGGCTCAGAACCAGTGGCCCTAGTGTTCGGCCGTGAAGACAGGGGCTTAACCAACAATGAACTTCAACTCGCCCAGCGTGTAATCACCCTGCACAGCTCCTCTAGCTATCCATCTCTCAACCTTTCGCATGCGGTAGCAGTAGTGCTTCATGAGCTACAACGCTGCAAATTGCAACAACAACTCAATAACGAACAATCTGCATCCCCCGACCCAGCCTCACCTCGTCAGCTCGATGCTTACTTAGCAGACGCCCAGACTCTCCTGTTAGAGGTGGGATTTCTTCTAGAACATACGGCCCAGGCCCGCATGGCAAAAGTACGAGGCCTTCTTCAACGCGCTGCTGTCCGTCCCCAGGAAGTAGCCCTGCTTCGAGGGATGGTCAGACAACTGCGATGGGCCATCCATTCACGTCACTCTTAACCTCAGCCAAACTCAAGGTCTTCACTTCCTTGTCAAGCAGTCGCCCCTACCGCAGCCGCTCAAGTTGGGATCGTCCCCTAAGACTTTTATTGCGTCTGATCTTGATGGGCATAGGACTCGGTGTGATTACAGGTTCTGCCCTCAAAATGCTGGCCCCACAGGTAAAGCAAGGAAAGCTGGACTTACCGCAGTGGCTAACCCAACAAAGTTGGCTCCCAGTGAAAGGCCTATCTAATCGCCTCGAAAGCTCTGAGCAGAGCATCACAACCATGCTCAGCACAGGCAAAGGATTGCAGTTGGGCAATTTCCAAACAAAGCAAGAACTCACAACGCTGAGCAGCCGCTGGAAAGAAATGGCCGCTCAACAGAAGGAGTTACAAGCCAGCGCATTCTTATTAGTGCTTGATGACGGCCGCTATGCAGAACTATCCCCAGATACAGCGATGCCTGCTGCCAGCTCGATAAAGACACCAATACTGCTAGCAGCACTTGAACTAATCGATTCCGGTCAGCTCAACTGGAATGAACCCCTGAAGCTCACCAAAGAAGTTGTCGGTGGTGGCGCCGGATGGATGGCAACTAAACCTCTTGGCACCCGCTTCCCTACCTACGAAGTTGCCACCGAAATGATGCGAGTTAGCGATAACACCGCCACCAACCTTCTTATTCAACGTATCGGTGGTAAGGAAGTGCTGAATGCACGATTCAATGCTCTTGGCCTGAGTTCAACAATGGTGAACAACTGGTTGCCTGATCTAAACGGCACAAATACCACCAGCACCCGCGACCTTGCACGGGCTATCGCACTAGTTGACACCGGAAAAGTCCTCAGCCCACGTACCCGAGATCTTTTCCGAGAAGTAATGGACACATCCATCAGCAACCGCCTATTACCTGGTGGATTTCTGAAAGGTCTGGGCGGCAAACAAGGAGAACCCAATAACAGCCTCCTAGCGAAGGGCTATCGCATTTACAACAAGACCGGTGATATCGGCATCGCTTATGCCGATGCAGGACTAATCGAACTACCTGATGGCAGCCGCGCAGTGGCAGGTTTCATGGTTAAAGGCCCCTTTAACGACCCACGCTCTACGGAACTAATCCGCAACATGGCAGCCGCTATGGCTCCTGTCCTGAAACCAAAAGCATCACCACCTAGAGCAGATTCAACGCAACGCAACCAGCCATGAAGCGACCCGCCCTGCTATCGATTGCCCTGCTCTCTCTGCCAGTAGCAGTGCTAACTACCACTGTTGTCATTGCAGCTCCCAACTTTGAATTAGAACGAAGACAGCAGCAAGTCAGGCCACTGCCAGGCAAGCTTGACAGAGTGCTGATGGTTAATGACAACAACCCGGAACTAATTACAACTGAGGGGATCTTGATCTCCACCTTCCCTAGCAAAAAAACTCAAAATTCCAGCCCTGAAACTGACAAGAGCAACCTGTCCGTGCCATTAAATGGCCGTTTCGACCTGTTCAGCCACCACGTATACGCCGGCCACCCTGATCATCTTGAATCCACCCTCTGGCTAGCCGTGCTCGCGCAGCCACTGGGGAACAAACCTGTACAACTAACGCTACTGAAAGGCAGCACAGCCCTCTCACAGGCAACCGAAGCAGAACAGACGGCTGCACCATTTCTTCCCCTGCCGACATTGATGGCCGAAACCACTTCACCGATTGCTGCTGGCCCAGGCAGCCGAGTGGCTGGTGATCTTCTGCGAGGGACACTAGCTTCGGAGCTGCCAATGCACTGGGAGATTCAACCAAGCAGCCCTAGCACCCTGGTAGTGCTCCCTATCCCAGTAGCAGGACTTGATCCGCTGCTCAATGGTCGCAACCTTCAGATGCAGTTTCAGAGCTCCGGGCCGATCTCACTGGCCACCTTGGCGGCATACGGCAATCCCAAGGTCGCCCCACCACTTTCTCGCTGGGTAGAGCTACTAAAAAGCGGCAAACTCAGCGCCAAGGAACATCGCCCTACGCCTCGAGGGAGCAGTGGAAAAATCATTTATTCCCGCGTAAGTGGGGTTCAGTTAGGCAGTACCTGGAAGGCAACCCTGACAGACCCTGGCAGCCCTGTTCTAAATGCAGTCAACTCACCTATTTCCTGGCCAATAAGCAGCCTCGAGAAGGGCAGCCTCGGAACAGGTCAAGTGCAGACCGCAGAATTAGAGGCCTTCTATCAAGGCACAGCCTGGGCTGCACATGGCAACTATGGCGTGGAATATGACCTCACCCTGCCAATACACAATGGATACAAGCAGACAAAATCCTTCCTGCTGACACTGGAATCCCCCTTAAAGAACGACAACAACAATGCAAGCCTTGACTTCCGCACCTCAACCACCGGACCTGTGATGTATCGAGGGCTAATTGAGGTGAGTGGATTAAACAGCAAGACCAGGCAGCCTATGGGCCGTAGCCGCTTCCACCTAGTGCTACGGCAGGGACAGAAGGGACCAGATCTTGGTCTGATCACCCTGGAGCCAGGAGAAACTCGCAACGTCCGAGTTCGACTTATTTACCCCGCTGACGCCACCCCGCCACAGGTACTCACACTCCTACCTGTGAAACAATCCAAATCAACTCCAGACATCAACCCGTGAGTTCATCCCGCAAGCGCAGGGTCTATCCCTTTACCGCCGTAATTGGGCAGGAGGAGATGAAACTGGCTCTGCTGCTCAACGTGATCGATCCGCGAATCGGCGGAGTAATGATTATGGGAGATCGAGGCACGGGCAAGTCCACAACAATCCGAGCGCTAGCCGATCTCCTGCCAGGAATTGAGGTGGTAGCCGGCGACCCCTATAACAGCTCTCCCACTGATCCAGATCTGCAGAGCAGTGACGTTCGCCAGCGCATTGACCATGGTGAGAACCTGGCTACCGAGGCACGACAGGTACCAATGGTGGACCTGCCTCTAGGTGCCACTGAAGATCGCCTCTGCGGCACCATTGACATTGAGAAGGCCCTCAGCGAAGGAGTTCGAGCATTCGAGCCAGGCCTACTGGCAAAAGCAAATCGCGGCTTGCTCTATGTAGATGAGGTGAATCTGCTCGACGATCATCTTGTTGATGTACTGCTGGATTCAGCGGCCTCCGGATGGAACACGGTGGAACGTGAAGGGATTTCAGTAAGACACCCGGCACGATTTGTTCTGATCGGCTCTGGCAACCCAGAAGAAGGCGAACTTCGCCCCCAGCTGCTCGATCGCTTTGGCATGAGTGTGGAGGTCCGAACTGTCCGCGATCCAAATCTTCGGGTTCAAGTAGTTGACCAGCGCACCGCCTTCGACAGTGATCCCGAAAACTTTTCAACTTCAATTCAATCCAACCAAGATGCCCTTCAACAGAAAGTCATCCAAGCCCAGCAGCGCCTTGAGCAGGTGAGCATCGACACTGACCTACGACTGCGCATCTCGGCTGTCTGTGGCGAACTGGATGTAGATGGACTTCGTGGGGATATCGTCACAAACCGTGCCGCGAGGGCCTTAGCAGCCTTTGCAGGGCGAACAGAGGTATCAGAAGAAGATGTTGCACGCGTGATCTCTTGCTCTCTACGCCACCGACTGCGTAAAGATCCTCTTGAACAAATTGATTCCGGCGATCGCGTCATCAAAATGTTCTGCAAAGTATTTGACCGCAGCGAAAACAGTGATCAGGCTGACTTCGAACTAGCCCTGGCAGGCTGATCACTTGCGCATCCTTGGCATTGACCCTGGCTTAGCCAGGGTGGGCTATGGGGTCATAGACACCAGCAACGGACAACAAAAGATGCTCGATTGCGGCATCATCAGCACCAATCCTGGCAATAGCGAGGGTGATCGGATGGTTGAAATCGCCAGAGATTTGCGCCAGCTAATCCGTAGCTGGAAGCCCCAACTGGCCTCAGTGGAAAAGTTTTTCTTCTATCGCTCCAGTACGACCATCAGCGTTGTGCAAGCAAGAGGAGTGATCATGATGACCCTGGCTCGCTTTCGAGTACCGGCAGTGGAATTCCCTCCAATGCAGATCAAACTTGCTATAGCGGGATCTGGCCATGCGGAAAAAGATGAAGTACTAGAAGCGGTAATGCGCGAACTGAACCTTGAGCAACCGCCTCGCCCCGATGATGCCGCCGACGCCTTAGCAGTAGCACTCACCGGTTGGTTCCAGCGATAAAGGAGTTCATGGCCCCCTCCTGCTCACCAAAACACGGCTGGTTTGAAAGCGTTGCTGAGTCCTACGCCCAACAACGCCCTCATTACCCAGAATCCCTGTTCGCCTGGATGAGCAACAAAGCCTCCAGCCACCAACGTTGCTGGGACGTTGCCTGTGGTAGCGGTCAAGCCTCTCTAGGGCTTGCAAGACACTTTCATCGCGTCGATGCAACCGATCTCAGCCCAGCTCAGATTGCTGCCGCCACGCCTCACCCATGCATTCATTACCAAGTAGCAGCAGCTGAAGACTCCGGGCTTCCCAACGCATGCATGGACGCAATTGTGGTGGCCGCAGCCATTCACTGGCTCGATGTACCAAGATTCAATGAGGAAGCATTGAGGGTGGTACGCCCGGGGGGACTAATGGTTTGGGTGGGCTATGACCCCCTTCAAGGGGCTCCCCCACCTCTGCAATTGTGGCTTGATCAACTTTACGGCGAAAGGCTATCGAGCTGGTGGCCTCCTCAGCGTCACCATGTCGACAACCACTATCAGAACCTGCCATTCCCCACCATCAGCAAATCGTTGCCTCAAGAGCTCTGCATCTCCCTCAAATGGAGTTGTGATCACCTGATCGGTTACATAGGAACCTGGTCGGCTTTGAGGAAAGCAAAGCAGGAAGGCCATGACCTGCTGCCACAACTCAGCATGGAGCTGCAGAAACTCTGGCCAGCAGATCAAACAACAATCCCCTTGACCTTTCCACTCATGGGCCGCTGGGGTTACCTAGCGCGATGAATCAAGCCATCGCCAAAACCAAGCTTCGTGGTCAATTCAAAACCCTGCGCGCTCAACAATTACCTGCAGTTCAAGACACAATCATTCAGCAGGTGGCAAACACTTTGCAGGGTTACCTAAACACTAGGAGCCTGCGAAGGCACATTGGTGTTTATTGGCCACTTAGCGGAGAAGTAGACCTACGCGAACTGAAACTCACCTTGAAGTTGCCCTTGGCACTACCAGTCAGTTGGGAGGACGGAAGTCTCAGTTACCACCCATGGACACTCACTCCACTGCAAAAAGATGCCTGCATGATCCCCGCCCCGCTGTATGAGGCCGCCCTTGAGCCTGATGCAATAGACCTCTTGCTGATACCTGCTCTGGCGATGGATCAACGAGGGATCAGACTCGGCTATGGAGGTGGTTTCTTCGACCGTCTCCGAAGTGACCTAACTTGGCGCAAGATTCCTGCCTTTGCGATCGTTCCACAAGCCTGCATCTCAACAGAGTTACTGCCTCGTGACAGTTGGGATATACCCCTTGATGGCTGGATTAGTGAAACAGGAATAACCAGACTGAATGAGCAACTTAAAGCCAGCCTATAAATCAGGGGGAACTGCATCAAGCCACGCCTCCTATTACAAAGAGGCAAGGTTTAAATTCAATGTTTTCTTGACACTTAGCAATCTTTCTATTAACTTATTTTAAGGCCTAAACTATCAAGCGCAGTGACAGCACTAGCACCTTATTCTTACGCAAAAGTTCAGTCCATAGAGATAGACGGCAAAGAAGACGTTATTACCCTTAGACCAGTTGTTAAATCTAACTTATTTAATTCATTGGACGAGGATCATGATTATACATTCCAGACCACTATTAACGGGAAATCATTCACCTTTGAAGCAGCTCCTGACGATCAAGGGGCAAACATAACCCTGGAACTAGAAAATGATGATGCAGCTGCAATCATTGAAATTCTCGACCAAAATGAAGACAATAAGATTAGCGATCGGGAATTCGAGGAAGGAATGGAGAATGCCGTGGTGTCATATGAGGAAGATATTGAGCTTCACGAAAATCATTCCTTGGACTCCGATGTCAGATTATTACTGGAAGCTGAAGATGTTGTTTTTCAATACGATCCTATAGACGGCAATCCTGGGGAACTGTTATTTGGGCAATCAATTGTTTCAGTCGGGGCGGATACTAAGGGGAATATCCTTTCATTTATTTGCCCTCAAAGATCATTTGAAACAGAATTTGCAGGCTACAAACTAACCCTTAAAGGAGAAGTAGAAGTCGGCCAAGTTGGAGGAGCGATCGATCCTGTTACAGGGGACGGAAATATATATGTTGACGAACTAAAATGGCTTTTTTGGGGAAACATAACCACACCAAACGGTGGTTCATATGGATTCACTAAAGACGAAGCTGCATTCATCCCCATCAGGGATACAGATAATAACAGTGGCTTACTAACCCTTGCTAGCATTGAAAAGTCTGCGCATGGCAGCGGGAATATAGAAAATATTTTCAGCTCTTATTTTGTCAGCGGACTGCAAGGCTCTGCGACTCAAGCAAGATAGCTTTTTGAAAGACCTAATACTTCAAGGAGTTAATCTACTTTATCCAGGTCTTGCTACTGAAGGCACTGCAATTCAATGGAATATCAACTTACAAGATCCGACTCCTATTTCAGGTATTGCATACGAAGAAATTGCTCATTCATTGCATATGGGTCATTGATCAATTAAAAGCCAAAACAAAATGAATTGGATCCGAATCAAATCTAATTCCAAGAACTTGTCTCAAAAAGTATTAAACTCGCCAACAGTGCCATTGTGAGGCACAAAATATTCGTCTCTGGCAAATATTGAGCAAGGCAATAATCTCAACCGTCTCAAAGACTGCCACGCAGCAACTAGTCAATCCGTCAAGAATCTCTCAAAATGATTGTCAGAGTTTTCAGAGATTATTCAATGCGGACCCTGATCCAACCTTTGTTTCTATTGATCGCAACAGCATCTGTTGGCCTCTGGCAAGGCCAGCCAGCCCAAGCCCATGCCATTGAAAGCACACTCAACTACCTAAACGGAAGCCTGGAGCTCCACAGCAAGTTCTCAACAGGAACACCTGTTGAGGGAGCAGTGGTTCGCATATTGGATGCCAATGGAATTCCAGGCCAGGAACTAGGTCGGATGGACCAAGAAGGAAGACTGAGCTTGACCCTGCCAGAAATGCAAGAGGGCAACCTGGACTTACAGATAGATGGTGGTCCTGGTCACCGTGACTATCTATTGCTGCCAATTCGCGCAGGCAAAGTGAAGCTTGAAGAAGTAGTGATAAAGCCCAATTATCCAAGAGCAAACTGGGCTTTTGCCAGCACTGGATCTCCAATCCTGCTGGGCCTTGCTGGCTTTATGTTTAACCTGCCTCGGCAACGCCTCAAATCATGATCCGTCGCCATGGCTGAGTCCACCGCCTCTCCCTCAAACTTTGGCAGTGAAGTCCTCGACAACATGGTCAAGCGACTCAATGGCACTGCAGACCCACGCCGCCGCTATGAATATGTGCTCTGGCTAGCTAAAAAGCTGCCACCATTGTCCCCGGAACTAAAAAGCGACGCAATCAAGGTAAAAGGCTGCGTTTCTCAAGTACATGTGCTTGGTGAACTTGTTGAAGGAAGGCTTCAGTGGCATGGAGACTCCGACGCGCTGATTACACGAGGCTTGCTAGCAATGCTGATTCAAGGTCTCAGCAATCTCACTCCTGAGCAAGTGATGGCCGTAGATCCAAGCTTTATTGAAGCCACAGGTCTTCAAGGCAGCCTTACCCCATCAAGAGCTAATGGATTCCTGAACATCCTCCTAAACATGAAGAACCAGGCCCAACAGCTAGCAAAACTATCCGCCACCGCAACTTCCTAGAGTCCGGCCAGCAATTACACGACTGGACACAATTGCCATGGGCACAAGGATTGGAGTAGGTCTCCTGGGCCTTGGAACGGTTGGTTGCGGCGTAGCAGGCATCCTTCAGACCCCAGAAGGGCGTCATCCTCTAGTGGCTGAGCTTGAACTGGTACGAGTAGCGATTCGAGATCTGCAACGCCCTCGCCCGATTGCGCTCCCCGAATCCGTACTTACCAACGATCCACAGGCCGTTGTGGATGATCCCGCTGTTCAAGTGGTGGTGGAAGTCATGGGAGGGATCGAACCAGCGCGAACCCTGATCATGCGAGCGATTGCCGCTGGCAAAGCAGTGGTAACAGCAAACAAAGCCGTCATCGCCAGACATGGAGAAGAGATTGCGGCGGCGGCGGCGGCGGCGGGGGTATACGTCCTGATCGAAGCCGCTGTCGGGGGTGGCATCCCAATCATCGAGCCACTTAAGCAGTCACTGGGTGGCAACCAAATCGAACGAGTAAGCGGCATCATCAACGGCACCACCAACTACATCCTTAGCCGGATGGCACAGGAAGGGGTTGCCTATGACGTAGTGCTTAAGGAAGCCCAGGACCTCGGCTATGCGGAGGC
>Ga0208894_1001583_pt1 | contig 13428 bp, 9 predicted proteins | sample ETNtaG_12_FD_185752 | JGI IMG/M metagenome (GOLD analysis project Ga0208894, IMG submission 185752) | Marine microbial and viral communities from oxygen minimum zone, Eastern Pacific Ocean - ETNP201306SV49 (SPAdes) (version 2) | ecosystem: Environmental > Aquatic > Marine > Oceanic ... | reverse complement strand
CCAGAGCCCATGTTCCCAGCACCAATGATAGCGACGGACTCAACAGGGCGCATGACTTGGCGACCTTGGGTTAAGCAATGAATGCAGCGGATGATGCAATCTCAATTCCACGGCAACTTATTCAGCCCTAATGCCTCGTCTTACTCTATGATTCGCCGCCGCATGGCCGTTGCAATCTTGCTGATGTTTGTTCTTTCAACGTCTCAGGTGGCTCTTGGATATGAAGATGGAATTTATGGAAGACACACATCAGGTTGTACGTGTCACAACGATGTTACGTCTCCAACACCTACACATAATTTCCCGGCAAACTACAATCCAGGTCAAACTTACTCAATCTCAATAGGAATGTCGGGTGGTGTTTCTGGAACATCTGGCGGTTTCAATTTGCATGTTTCAGATGGCACATTATCATCTGGTTTTGGGATAATGAATATCCAAATTAATTCAGCAGCAAACCAAGCTACCCATCAATTCCCCGACTATCGATCATGGGGTATGGAATGGGACGCTCCTTCTTCAGGTTCAGGACCCGTAACATTTTCTCTCGCAGTTCTTGCAGCAAATGGGAATGGGCAGAATTCAGGTGATGGCTGGGCAACCATGTCTTGGTCTTCCACAGAAGGTGGTGGGTCTAGCAATACGCCACCAGTTGCCTCGAATGTAATTTATGTACCAGCCGAGCCAACCAAAGGAACCGGTCTAGCGGTTGACTACGATTACTATGATGCAGATGGCGACTCAGAACAGGGTACCGAAATAAGATGGGTTCTCGATGGCCTTAACGTAGGTGCTTTGGATGATCAGAAAGTTGTCGGCCAAGATTGGTTGTACAAGAATCAAGTTTGGGAATGCACAGTCACGGTCAAAGATGGGCAGGATCAAGGAGAACCTGTTGAGTTAGGCCCAATCACGATTGGTAACACTATACCGATTGCACGTGATTTGGAAATTACTCCTGAGAATCCCGTAGACACTGATGAACTACGTTTGGATTACGAATATTTTGATTTGGATGGAGAAGGCCAACAATCTACTCAAATTCGATGGTATCTCGATGGGGGGAGAATTACTGAACTTGATGACGAAGATAGGGTAAGCTCTCTGATGATTCGTAGTGGTGATGAATGGGAGGCATCCGTTACTCCACATGATGGAGATGATTATGGAAACACAGTCTATACAGGAGTAATTGTCATTGGTTCGTCAAATAATCCACCAAGTGCCACAGCATATGTGTCACCTGTTGGAAATGCACATACAGATGACGCATTACAAGTCAATGTAGGATGGACTGATCCTGATGGTGATACTATTGTTTCAACTGAAATCAGGTGGTTTAGAAATGATGCCCAGTACTCTGCCTACAATGATATGACGAATGTTCTTTCTGAATCCACATCTAAGGGAGATACTTGGATGGCCAAGGTTCGAGTGAGTGATGGTTTGTTATGGTCTGATTGGGTCGAATCAGATGAAATTGTTATTTTGAATACAGCTCCTGAGGTTTCTGGAATCAAAATGCTTCCAGAAGGCTCCCTAACAACAGCCAACAACCTCAGTGTTGAGTGGAATCAGACCGATTTGGATGGCGATGCAGAAATGAATAGTCAAATTCGTTGGTGGGTTAACGGCGAATGGGTCAGAGAATATGATGGTTGGACTTCAATTCCTTACACTGAGACATTACGTGATCAAAGTTGGTCAGTACAGGTAGTTCCGAGTGATGGTGAAGATTTAGGTACATCAATGAAAACTCCCTCTCGCTTTATTGAGAATACCGCACCTTCTATTCCAGAAATTAGTTTAGGTAATTCCGAAACCGGTTATCTAGGTTCACCAGAAAATGAACCTAGTCCACCAACCTTGCCTGCTGATTCCCAATCTCCCCTCGCTGTGATAGGTAGTTCTTCAGATCTCGATGATGAACCTGTGACATTTGTTGTAACTTGGGCTAGAAACGGTTTTTCAGTACCAGACCTAAATGATGAATTAACAGTCCCGACGTCTCGTTTAGAACCCGGACAAATATGGACTGTAACAGTAATTTCATCTGATCCTTGGGGACTCAACAGTTCTAATTCAATTTCTATTGAGATTGCTAATCTCAATCCATTGGCTTCTTACATTATTAGCCCCCAACCACCGATTTCAGGTGCTGAAATAGTCTTCGATGCATCACAAGCAACCGATGTAGATGGAACAATAGTTTCTTGGTTATGGCAAATTGATGACACCTCATTTACTGGTCAAATAATCTCTACTCAATTGGGTCCAGGAATCCATCAAATTAGTTTGATGGTTGTTGATGAAATGGGGGGTGTGGGTAGTACTGAAGGTGAACTAAACTTTGGTGAGGCAAGTTCAGTACAATCACTCAATGCAGAAATGTCTGGCTCACAAGTCGAACTAAATTGGGAATGGGACGGTGCTGAAACTGTCTTCCATATCTACCGTTCATCCTCTCCATTCTATTTGGATGAAATACCTTCTGAAGGTGTGGCCCTATTTACTGAGATTGACTCAATTGGTTCTACCACTGAAAATAGTTGGAGTGAGACTGCACCTGTTGCTAGCGATCTCTATTATGTGGTGACATTAGAGGTTAGAGGTCATGAAGTTCTATGGATGAATTCAGGTCAGAATGTCGCTTCAGTGGATGCTTCTTCAGCACCGCAACATGTGGACATGCAACCAACTGGTGAAATCGGAACTTTGGCCACCCCTCTCACCATTCTAATGCTTTTATTTGGTATGTCAAGTATTGGTTTGACCCTTTATTCGCGAAGGAGGGATGGCCAATGAAGAATCAAAAATTTACATTTACGATTCTTTTAGTCATGCTAATTGCAACACAAGCCACTCTTGCTAATCCCGGTGGTGAAGGGGATGCGGACAGAGACTTCACTTGTGGAGGATCATGTCACGGAGATCCTGGTTTCAACGCCCAATCTTCGGCTACCATCACTACTGTAGCTGATTCTACAGCATTTGCTGGTACAGCATATCAATTCGATGTTTCAATAAGCACTTCAGAACTATCTAGCACCCGACTGATGGGTGTATTTCTTCTATCATCTACTAATGGTAATGGTGATCATCCTGAAGAAAATGGGTGGCATATTATCCAAGACTCAAATGGTGGCTCGTCAAATTATGTTGAATCGGTTGTACCAAGTGATGGGACAATATCACTAACTTGGGTTCTACTAGCTCCAGATAGCCCACAATCAACACAGTTAATGGTGGAGATTCACCATGGTGACTCTCCAAATAATTTAGATCGTGCATATCTAGGAATATCTCACCCTCATGAAATCGATGTCGGACCTATCCCTGAAAACCTTCCTGGATTTGCTACAGATTGGACAGCCCCGGCTTCAAGAGTAATGGGCGACACCTCACCTCTCCTGATACAAACCCAGAACTCTACATCAATCGAAGTTTTATGGATGTTAGAGGGAGAATCTAATGCTCATTCAGCCTCAATCGTTACAGATGGTGATGACCAATGGTTAGTGGAACTGCCTGCTACTATGGGTGATGCACGATTGATGTATCAGGTCACAACTTCGAATGGCGACTATGATGTTCAACAGCCTTGGTTAACCATAGGAACACGTGCAGCAGACTTTGAAGGTTCACTCTGGGGTGCTCGCCTCCAATCTTTTGCTAGTGCTTTCATGATTATTGCATTCATGATTGCTATGCAAGGAATGCTTCAGCCTAATCCTCGTCGTGACGAACTTGATCATACAGCAGAAGTCGAGGCAGCAGAAGCCGAAACAGCTTCTGTTCAGGAACCTTCTATTGACGCAGAAACACCTCCACCACCACCACCTGGATTGAAGGAGGATTCAGGAGATCAGGAGTATCTAGAACGTCTCATCAAGTATGAAGAATATCCTGATTTACTTTGGGACCCCGTTGAAGAAGAATGGGTCGATGATCCTAATGCAGGAGGTGTTGAATGATGTTTTCAATTACATTTCATCATCTAATTGTTGGCTTAGTAACAGGTATGGGTACTCTCTGTAGTTTATCCGGAATGTTGGCATATCTCTCAAAATTCTTTGTTGGTGGTAGTCGATACCGCGATTATTTAGACAAGGTTGCGTATGTTTCAGCTATCGCTGTAATTCCATGTTTGCTTTTGGCTGTACTTTCTGGCACCTCCGCATCTCCAAATCCGGGTGGCGATGCTATGACCTACAACAAGTTCCTATTTTCGGGACTTACACTTGGGTTCGTAGTTTCGATGATAATAGGTCGTTGGAGATTCGGTTCAAGTGTTTGGACTGATTCAAAACTAGGAGCCTTGCAGGCAACTTGTGCTGCTGGAATACTTGCCGGGATTACTGTCTTAGGTTCAATTGGTGGTAAGATGACACTTGGTGAATCAACAATGGATATTTTGCCATTTTGGCCTGAATTTAACGAATCAATAGTTGTCGGACAGTGGTTTGGATTAGCCTTGCTCATACTAGGAATTGCCTCTATGGTAATTTCTCTAAAGATGGGTCCGAAGGCAGAACGACTAGCTGAGTAATTCTTCGATTATTCTTGAAACTCGTTTTGCATGTCTCTCTGGTGAGAGGTCTAGGCTGGCGATTTTCTCTCGCCCCGCCTTAGTCCATTTTTTCCTCGTTTTATCTTGCATTGCTTCTTTCAGAGCTTCTTGCCAAGCCGCAGGATCATCTCTTGGGAGCAAGCGTCCATTTCCTCCATCTTCGATACTATCACGGAACCCTCCTTCGTCAACAAAGAGTGCAGGGGTGCCTACTGCAAAAGCTTCGATGGGAGTTAGACCGAAAGGTTCGCCATGTGCCATACTAACTACTGCAACAGAACGGCGCATCATTCCAGTCAATTGTAGATTTGAGAGCCGAGGAGCTATCCAAAATCGGACTCCACGCGCATCAGCATAATCTTGTAATTCTTCAAGTTCTTCAAAAACTCCTCCACCAACTAATACAAGCCCTAATCCGCTACCTGTCAGCATAGAGATTGTTTCCCAAGTTCCCTTTACCCATCCTGAATGACCAATAGTTGTAATCCATGGAGGGTCGGGAAGTTCATCGAGTTCAATCCATGCCTCATTTTCTTCTTTGGTTGCTTCAGTAGTGTATTCTGAGTAATCGATACTTGGGTGGATAAAACCGGCTTCGCACCCATACACATCTTCAATTCGACTAGCACTGTAACTTGAATTGCCACTTATCCTACTCTTCTGCCGCTTAATCAAGTGATTGATGACCCGCAAATCGTCTCTTTTGGCCTTTGAAAGTGCAAACTTAGTCAGACCCATATTTCGCTTAGGCTCGCCTTTGACATCTAGATGCAATACATCTTCGTAAAGTCCTCTATGTGGCTCAAGCATATGCAAATGGAAGGCTTTCTTTTTTGGAATGATACGAATTAATCCAAATGATCCGTCACCACTGACAAGGTGTACAGCATCGACCTCGTCAATAACTTCCTTCAGTCCCGAAATTGATTTCCATGATTTCAGAGAGGATTTCAAGTCACTATTCAATATCCTCGCGATTGTACCTGTAGATGGTTTCCAGATAATATCAGGGTATAGTAGGGGGATTGAATGTTTACGAATACAATTTTTGAGTTCCTTACTTGGTTGAAGTGTAGCCACGGTCACATCGAACTCTTGTGCTAATGCAGGTAAGTTACGAATTAGGTCACGCTCCGCACCTCTCATGGCTTCGAAGGTACCCTTAGCGACGAGCAGCCGCCTCCGACCACTAGACTCGGCATTGCCAGTCATTGGTGACCCATCCCCCGTCTTCGTTTAAGTCCAATACGCCTTGCTGAGTTCGTTATGAGACGGGTGATACTAGCCAGAGGGGCCGCCCTTCCATCCAATACTGGGCTAGGGCGTGCCCATCAAGCAATTGAATCAAATCTACAAAGAGCATTAGTTCCAAATTGGACAAGAATCAAAACAATTCAGCACGATATAATTCATGGAGCAATATTCCGTTTACACAGGCGTTGGTTCAAACATCCGAGATTTGTTTCTGAGGAATTAATGAATACTCAGGCGGATATTCTACACATCACCGATCAAGAACAAGCCCATTTAGTTCCAAAGAATAGTGAAATCCCAGTAGTGGTCACCGTTCATGATTTATTCAATATTAGTCCAAGATTAATCGAAGGGGGCGATGTTCCAATTCCAGTCGGAGAACCTAATCCTGGAATAATTCGAGGAAGAGATATTTCTAAACTTAGAGCCGGTCTATCTCGTGCTGATTTGATAATCTGCATATCCGAGATGACTTTGCAAGATGTTGTCAAAGAATTTCCCAACAAAGCAGTCGCTCTTGTTCGACATCAAGTAGAGGTGGATTATTGGAGCCCTGAAACTAATCCCCAACCTCGTGAGTTACTAATGGAACATGATGATGAGTCAAAGTGCTTGATAATTACAGTCGGTAGTGATGAGCCTCGGAAGAGATTATCTTTTGTCAGAGAGATTTTGGATAATTTACCCGAAGAAGTAGCTCAGGATATTAATCTCATAAACATAGGAAGTGAAGTGAAGTTGAACGAAGAGCAATTGGTAGCGGCCTTCCAACACGCTGAACTACTTCTTTTTCCAAGTGCAGGCGAAGGGTTTGGATACCCTCCAGTAGAGGCGATGGCTGCTGGTTGCCCTGTTTTGGCATCAGATTTACCAGCTCACAATGAGATAATTCCCGAACATTGCCTACTTTCACCTACTGATATCAGAGCATGGACTGAGGCTATTGAGAAGGTTCACACTGAATGGAGAAGAGCGGGAGGAGTTCCTAGACATCCTGATGAGGAGTTAATGGAACATGTAAACCGACTTCTTAGCCCTGCTTCTCAAGGAAAATCCCTCGCAGAGGCATACGATATGACTCTCCAAAGTAAAATTTAGGATTAACAATCTAAACATTAGTTCAAATACCAACGGTTTTGCACAGTCAAATTGTTGGTTCATTCTATGCTCCAAGTAAGTCAACTTCGCAAAGGCTTCGGCTCAGGTCGAAGGCGCCTCGAGGTTCTGAAAGGAATCGACCTTGAGATTGAATCCGGAGAGTTAGTGGCACTCATGGGGCCCTCTGGATGCGGCAAGTCAACTCTACTCAATATCATAGGAGGTCTTCTGGAGGCCGACTCTGGATTTATTTCCCTCTCGAATTTCAAATATGGAACAGATCCCCCTAGCAAGGTAGTCGATGTCAGGAGAAAGGGCGTCGGCTGGATCTTTCAGGACTATCATCTGATAGACAGGCTCTCCGCTCTAGACAATGTCATCTTTGCATTAGAGCTCTCTGGGGTGTCAACATCAGAGGCCGAGACACAAGCCAAAGAGGCCCTGCGCAAGGTTGGTCTTGAAGATAGAATGAATTTCATCCCAGACCAACTTTCAGGTGGTCAGAGGCAGAGGGTCGCCATAGCAAGGGCAATCTCGGGGTCAAGGCCAATTATTCTAGCAGACGAGCCTACGGGTAATCTAGATGTGAAGAGTGCAGAGGGAATATTGGACTTGTTCAAGGAACTCTGTGAGGATTACGGAATCTCCGTACTCATGGTCACTCATGACCCAAACCTAGCCTCCAAAGCAGATAGGATGCTTCTCTTGAAGGACGGAGTCACTGCTGCTTCAGACATACGCTCTGCATGGGGAGTCGGGGGTGACTAGTGATGAATGGGTATTACGAAGAAGAGCACAGACCATCTCAGGCAATGACCGTTCTCGAGTCTTTGAAGACCTGTGTGGTAAAGTCAGGAGATTGGGGTGGTAGGGCATCAAGGTCAGAGTTCTGGCACTTCTTATGGATAAACATCCTCTTATCGTGGGCATTCATCTTAGTCAGCATTCCCTATTTGATGTTTGTAGGATTGCTAGAATCAATTGTGGATATACAACTACTTAGCACCATCATTTTTCAACCTCTGTCATATCTTCCTGATTTGGTTTATTTATTCTGGTATTTCGCCTTGACAACCGCCGCAGTACGTCGTTTGCATGATACAGACAGAAGCGGTTGGTGGCTTCTTCTTCCTAACATCAGTATCTCCTTAACATACATCAGTCTAATCTTTGGACTAATCTGTTTAATCTTTTTTCCAATTATTTTGATCTTTTTATTCCTAGAGGGAGATACTAGGAGAAACAGATTTGGTTCCGTTCCAGACAACAATCCTCCTGATGCCTCGATAAAGGAAATACTATTCTCATTCCCTGATAACATGGTTATGTCCGCAAAGAGTGCTTGGAAGGGAAGAGAAAGGGTTCTCGCTGTGTTCGCAGGAGTCTTCCTAGCATCCCTAGTTATTACCACAGTACTGGCATATTCTGCTGGACTCAGTGGGGCATTCCTGCAATTTTCACTACAGGAGGAGATTTTCGACGGAAAAGTCGACTTCGCTGACGACCCTGGTTCCGAAGCAGAGGGTCGAACCAACGACTCAGCTATGTGGGAGTCTGTTTGTACTGAGTTGGTCCAAATGGAGGAGATATCCGATTGTGGCTTGGTGTATGGAAGGCAAGGTGTCAGAGTCAACGGTTTCTTCGATGAGGGGTTCTTTGTTCCCCAACCACTCAACGTCGTAGAAGTTTCCAGTAGTACTGGGGATTGGAGCAATGTTAGTTGGGAATATCCAGAAGCCTTCGACTCAGGACCTCCAATCAATGACAAGAGACCTATAAGGTTCTACGGAGATGGTATTTGGGACGGAGATTTGGGCGAGCGCCATGCAAATAGGGTGATTTATGGAAGTTGGCCATCTTCAGCCGAGGATGCAGAGGCTAACCGTTCGATTGTCCTACCTTCTAAGATTGCAGGAAAGGCAGGAGTAGGAGTTAATGACACCATAGACTCCCTTACCTTCTCTTACACATATGGCTACCTAGGGTACGAAAGTATCGCTCAAGGATTCAGCGATTGCCCCGGTGAAGAGTACTTCAATCAAGAATCGGGATACTTATTCTGTCAAGTCAACATGACAGTTACCAATCTGAAAGTAGCCGCTGTGTATCAGGAAGGCGGTGCTGGAAATCCGACGTTACTGTTCAATCCATTAATGGTAACAGATGCTGTTCTGAACGAGACTCAAAAGCTAACTCTGATGGATAATGATCACGCGTACCTAGGAATAGCTGTGGACAGAAATGAATTACCAGCCTCCTCTACTAGTGCTGCTACAAAATGGTTAGATGGGTTGAAGGAAGACGTCGAGGGCGTCAACTACACAATTGGCAATGACATTATGGTGGAGTATAACGATCTGATTTCTGGAACTATTACTTTCCTCAATATCTTCCTCGGAATAATCAATGTATTCGATTACATTTTGATGATTCCAATTGTGGTCCTCTCATTTTCAGTACTGATTTATGGCCTGATTCTTTCATTGGAACAGCGCAGAAGGGAAATCTCAATTCATAGAGTGTTAGGGGGGACTGAGTCAACTCTTAGTTCCATGATAATGAGAGAACTCTCTGTAATCAGCATAATTGGTTGGTTTGCTGGCTATCTTATTGCATTGGCCTCCGTACCAATAGTACTCGATGCAGTAGGTTTCATGGCATTCGAGAAGAGTGACTTCAGTGTAGAACCAAAGCTAAGTGGCTTGGTTACAATGGGGATTTTCGTTGTCACAGTTGGATTGACCCTAATATTCGGAAGATCACGAACTAATGAATTCCTTAGTATAGAGATAGACGAGGGTGTCAGAAGGGTGGCAAGGAAAAAGAAGTCAAGGTTCTGGCTCCATTCGATAGTTTTCTTCATAGGCGCTCTCTCATTCATCGAGAGTTGGATTCAGAGCAATGGTGGGTTCGGACCATGGGGTTCTGGTGGAATTATCTCAAACTTCATTCTTAATGCACTTCTGCTTCTTTTCGGTCCTTTCTTCCTTTGGATTGGAGGCGCTCTCGTGCTCGGAAGAATAGGCGCGGCTGGCCCGAGGATATTCACCTACCTGTTTGGGTGGAGTCCAGCTTTATCGGACATTAAGAGAGGACTGAAGGGTTCAGGCTCTAGCGAGTCTGTCAACAGACTCGCAATAATCCTCCTACTGACCCTCTCCATCGTTACATTGGCTGCCGTTCAGGGATATACGGGTACCCTTGTTGATGAGAGGACAACTTCGGCTCAGACCGGCGCGGATCTTCAAGTACAATTCGACGAACCGGTAACTGAACAACAGGCAATGGATGAAGTAATGCTAGCGATTCAAAGAACCGGTCTTTCTGAGATTTCCGACATAGATTACATGACATCAGTGGGTGACATTTTCACAAATCAGAAAGGAGAGGGCTCACTAGTAAGAACATGGATACTCTTCGATGGTCATCAGGATACACTCCAGTGGGACGAGCAGACAATCCCCGGTGATGACATAGAAGCAGTATCTTTGGATTGGGCATCTTCTGGATTCACAGCAGGTTCATCCGCTAAGAGTCAATTTGATATTTCTAGTTCAGATGTCGGTACAAATGTCACAATTGAGTACACTGCTTACGGATTCGGAGGATTCGATATTGAGATGAACCCAATTATCACTGCGACAGTTACAGAGACACAGATTACCTACATGGGTGGACATAAATGGGTTCCAGGTCTCTTATCTTCAGAAGCCGAGCAGGCCATAGTGATTGGTGAATTATCTTACAGACAATTAGTAGGTGATTCGACTGTTGACTCCTATTCTTCAAACCGCTGGTTCTTCGAGCTTTGTGATCAGACTGAGAAAGACTGCAAGAACGCGTTGAAGACTCTGGGCGTGGAGATTTCAAACGGCAATGGAGTCGCCTCAACCAGTAACTGGGGGGATAATCACGAGAGCAATGAGAGAACAGGTGGCCTGATTTTCGGTACGCCCGGACTCCTCAGCCTCCAGTTCGTAGTCGCCTCACTAGCTTCTATCGCTTCCGCATTCGTATTCCTATCTCTGGTTCTTTCTCAAAGGAAGAGAGAATTAGCAATTCTGCAGGCAATAGGGGCTAGTCCTACTCAGGTTCTGAGACTAGTTCTGTTTGAGATAATGTCGATACTGCTAGTCAGTATGGCTTTGGGAGTCCTACTGGGCCTAGCCATATCTGAGTCATTCAATGGATTCTTTGGAATATTCGGATACATCTTCCAGATTTTCTTAGGCCAAAGCGCTCCAATTGACAGGGACTTAGTTTGGCCATGGCTCGAGCTAATAATAGTGAATGCATCAGTTCTTGTCGCCGTTGTTGTAGCCCTCCTATATACCACTAGGAGGGCTCTGAATGCAGATCTCGCTGTGGTACTGAAGGGTGAGTGAAATCATGGATGGTAACGACATTATTCTTCAGGCCAAGAACATGTATCACATCTATGAGAGCCTAAGCCTCGAGGGTAACGTTGTGGCTTTGCGAGGATTAAACGTGACCATTAAGGAAGGAGAGGCTGTAGCCGTAATCGGTCCTTCGGGGTCAGGAAAATCGACACTACTGAAGTGCCTTGGAGGCCTGATGAAGCCATCCTCCGGTCAAGTTTCTCTTGGTGGAAAAGAGATGATCCGCATGACTGGTAGTGAATTGGTCAAATTGAGACAAGAGACAGTTTCATTCATTTTCCAAGACTCAAATCTTCTTCCAGAACTAAATGCACTGGACAATGTTGCCCAGCCTCTTAGACATCAGGGAGTTATGCCCGGACCTGCTAGAAGCAAGGCTATGGAACTTCTCGATAGATTGGGCATGGGCGATAGGTGGATGGGGGTGCCCGAGGAGCTTTCTGGAGGGGAGCAGCAGAGGGTTGCAATAGCAAGGGCTTTGATTACCAAACCCAAACTAATTCTCGCTGACGAACCTACTGGGGCGCTGGACCCTATTACCAGCAGGGAAGTACTAGAGTTATTCGAGAAGCTTCACAAGGAGGAGGATGTAGCCTTCTTGCTAGTTACTCACAATAGGGATGTTGCATACTTCTGTGAGAGGTCATTGGAACTACGTGATGGAAGATTTGTGGCACAACATGGTACTGATTTCGATCTATCTGATCTCTCAGAGAGTCGAGAGTTAATCATTGATGAAACTGGAACAATAACCCTGCCACCTGATTTGTTACTCAAACTTGGAGGTCCTGGACGATTCGATGTTCCAGATGTAGATAGAGACACTCTACAATTAGAGAGGGTGGAAGATGACAAAATAGAGGTCTCATCTCAAACCAAAAGAGTCCTATCTTCTTCTTGTCCCGCTTGTAATCATGATTACGGAGAATCTGCTGAGCAGCTTTGTCCAGAATGCGGCTCAAGCAGGCCTATGGTTCAGGCCTGAGGAAGCACGAAATGTTGCGGCTTTGCAATACCTAGGTCTTTGGGAAAGTCCCGAACCTTTTCAGGCAGAACTACTGGAATCATTTCTTTGCCAATTAGGGCAACTCTACTTTCGCGACGTTCAGAGAGAACTTCGCGTCCGACAAGTGGTGCGAGATTGTGGCTGAATTCCATAACATCATCATGACTTGGCATATTTTCTATTGTGTGATTAGAACGTGAATGGCCAACATACACGTATCCTTTTGCCTCAATGAAGTCTGGGTCTGCGATATTATCCAATCTTGCATAGTCCTTGTAGTGACCTAATGATTCACCCTTGATTAGGGTGTGACGGCAGACGGTACGTGTATCGAGACTGGGAAGAATTGCTAGAGTTTCTTCCAACTTCTCAAATGCAGCAGTATCGAACTTTGGTTTGCATAATCGATTGAAAATTTCCTTGTTAGGAGCATCCACACTAACATACAACTGAGTAGGAAGTGGGTCGAGTTGTTCAATCACTTTTGGCAGAGAACCATTGGTGACAAGGAAGGTGGAGACTCCATGCTGATGGCAGACTTCAAGGAATTCTCCAAGTCGAGAGTATAGTGTAGGTTCACCATTCAGAGAAATTGCAACATGCTTCGGGTCTTGAGCATCCAACCATTTCTCACGGTCAGCCTTTGGATTTCCTCCATAGCCGGTAATAAGACGACGATGAGCACGAACCGATTCAAGGAATAATTCGTATGGGTCATCGTCAATCTTGGTTAATGTGTCAGAATGTGGTTCTCTCCAGCAGTATGTGCAAGCGAGGTTGCAGGTGTCTACATTTGGCGCCATTTGCATACAGCCATGACTCTCAATACCGTAGAATGTGCCTTTGTAACATGAACGATCTGCAATCAAACTCTGCTTCGTCCAGTGACAAACCTTGACCCCTCCATGATCACCAACTAAGTGATATCGTTGCTTTGCTAATCGGGCTGCAATTGCAGGCTCAATCTTGGTTGTTGGTGCGCTCTGCATTCAATCATCTCCGACTTCGAACACCACATTGGGGTCGCGTCAGCGATTCATCCGTGTAGCCATTCAGTCTTGAAAGTGACCTATGTAACTGAAGTGATATACTGCCAATGC
>Ga0208894_1001576_pt1 | contig 13454 bp, 12 predicted proteins | sample ETNtaG_12_FD_185752 | JGI IMG/M metagenome (GOLD analysis project Ga0208894, IMG submission 185752) | Marine microbial and viral communities from oxygen minimum zone, Eastern Pacific Ocean - ETNP201306SV49 (SPAdes) (version 2) | ecosystem: Environmental > Aquatic > Marine > Oceanic ... | reverse complement strand
GCCGATTTCCGATTCAATTAAACTTTTATTCAAGGAATCGATCATTCAGAGTTCGGCAGATAAATTTCTATTTCACCTGGCACCAGCCATTGTTGTGTTTACTTCGATTGTGACGTTTGCAGTGATCCCATTTGGCGAACCCATAACGATTTTTGGGCAGAAAATTGGATTGTTTGTTGCCGACTTGAACATCGGACTCCTGTTTGTGTTTGCCATTTCGGGCATGGGGATTTACGGTATTGTTCTTGCCGGGTTTTCCTCTAATAACAAATACTCGCTGATGGGGGGGCTCAGGTCCTCAGCCCAGATGATTAGTTACGAACTGACGCTGGGACTTGCGGCCGTGAGTGTGATTGCGATTACCGGTTCGCTGAGTTTGACTGATATGGTGAGAGGTCAGGAAGTGATTCCCAATATACTGATTCAGCCTCTGGCGTTTTTGCTCTTTTTTACTGCAGGGGTGGCCGAGACCAACCGAGCACCATTTGACTTACCTGAAGCTGAACAGGAGTTAGTTGCCGGGTTCCATACCGAATATTCCGGGATGAAATTCGCAATGTTTTTTATGGGAGAGTATATCAACATGGTGACTATGAGCGCTTTGATCACCCTGTTGTTTCTAGGGGGGTGGAACGCCTATGGCCTCCCGCTTTGGCCGATTCTCGCGTTTGCGGGTAAAGTCGCAGTTCTGCTTTGTGTTTTTATCTGGCTGCGCTCGACTTACCCGCGCATTCGTTATGATCGGCTGATGACGTTCGGGTGGAAATTTCTCTTTCCACTGTCTCTGTTTAACCTTCTGGTCACGAGTGTATTTGTGGTCCTGTGATCTTGGGTGAAATTATGATTGGAAGAACCTTTAACGGTATAAAAAATTTATTAATCGGTTTGGGGGTGACTTTTAAGAACATGATCTCCAAGCCGGTTACGATCTGTTACCCGGAAGTTAAGCGGGTCATGCCGGCACGTTATCGCGGACGTCATTTTCTGAACCGCGACGAAAATGGTCTGGAGCGTTGCGTGGGTTGTAGCCTGTGTTCGGTCAATTGTCCGGTTGGATGTATTCATGTGGTCGCAGCAGAAAATGATCCGACTAATCCGGTTTCTCTGGGCGAACGATACGCGGAAGTATACGAAATTAATCTACTGCGGTGTATCTACTGCGGCTATTGCGAAGAGGCTTGCCCAGTTGATGCGGTGGTGTTGCGTGAACATTACGAACTGGCCGATTACGATCGCGATAATTATATTGCGATCAAGGAAGATCTGCTGGTTTATCCCGAACCGAATGAGTTTCGGGTCAATGTGCTGGGCAATACGACCCGCGTTTAAAGGAAACGTAATTTGTGGATCCCTCTCCCCGCGGGGAAGGGAAAGCTTTCCGCTGAACCGGGATGCCGGTTGATGTTGGATACCTGAGAGGAGGGTGTGTTGTTCGAATTCGACTTACTCGAATTAACGAGAGAGACCATTACTTTGGCGGTCGGGTTGACGGCAGTATTGGCGAGTTTGGGGGTTATCCTGTGCTCGTCTCCCGTTTACTGTGCCCTGTACCTGATTGGCAACATGATTTGCCTTGCCCTCCTGTTTCTCCTGTATAACGCCGAGTTTGTCGCTGCAGTGCAGATTATCGTCTATGCAGGCGCTGTGATGATCCTGTTTCTGTTTATTATTGCGCTGTTGGGTGGCAAAAAAGAAATCCAGGAATCTCCAGCTCAGCGGTCTATCGTTTTCGCTCTCATTATTACCATGCTTGGGGAGTTGTACCTCGCCGCCACAGTAGGACCTACCAAACCCCTTGAAGGCGTATTCGATTCCAAAACGGTGGCCGAGGTGGGTGGCAGCGCCAAAGCGATCGGGCTCGAATTATTCTCGCGGCACCTGATTCCGTTCGAATTGGTTTCAGGGCTGCTCCTTGTGGCGGCAGTCGGTGTTATTTGTTTGGCAAAATTTTCTTATGTACCTCTCCGGAGGCGGGTGAAATAAGTATGGGGCACCAATTTGTTCTTCTGATCAGCGCAACGATTTTTTGTATCGGTGCTGCCGGGTTTATCATCCGGAGGAATCCACTCGTCATGTTTATGTCCGTTGAGCTTATGCTCAACTCAGTGAACTTTCTTTTGGTGGGATATTCGAATTTCTTGAAATCTGTCGACGGACAGATTTTCGCCCTCATGATCATGGCCGTTGCAGCGGCTGAGGTGGTGGTGGGGCTCGCCATTATCCTCACTATTTTCCGGACGCGGCATGATATGGATGTAGATCATATTGACGTTTTGAAAGGATAAGACGGTTGTTTTCCTATTGTTGGATCATTTTATTCGCTCCGATTGCTGGTTTCACCATACTCAGTTGGTATGGGAACCGAATGTCTCGTGAACGGGTTGGGATGTTCGGTTGTGCCACGGTGGGACTGTCTTTTTTAGTAACACTGGTTGCCTTGAGCGAACTTTTGCTGGATGTGGAAAAGCAAAAGGGAGCCGTTTCCACCCTATATAACTGGGTGACAGCTGGTTCGTTTTCCCTCAACCTGTCCATTCTTATTGATCCACTTTCGGTATTTATGTTGCTCATCGTGACTGGAGTTGGATTTGTTATCCATGTCTACTCCGTTGGATACATGCGGGAAGATCCCGAGTACAGCCGGTTCTTTGCCTACATGAACCTTTTTATTTTTTCGATGTCGGTTCTGGTGATGGCGGCCGATTTCTTTTTTCTAATCGTAGGCTGGGCACTAGTGGGGCTGGCTTCTTATCTGCTGATCGGGTTCTGGAAAGAAAAGACGAGTGCCGTATTGGCTGCCCGGAAAGCATTTGTCATGAACGTGATCGGCGACGTTGGTATGGTCATCGCTGCGTTTATGATATTCGATCACCTAGGGACTCTGAATTTTCTTGATGTATTTGCTCTTGCGGAAGAGGCGTTTCGCCCGAACGATGACGCTATCTTACTGATCACTCTATTTCTGCTGGTGGGTGCTTTCGCCAAGTCGGCGCAGATACCGCTTCACACTTGGCTGCCCGACGCGATGGAGGGGCCGACCCCGGTTAGCGCATTGATCCATGCGGCGACAATGGTCACCGCGGGGGTGTACTTGGTGGCGCGGTGCCATGTCCTTTACGAACTGGCTCCTTATACCATGTACCTCATTGCAACGGTGGGTGTGGTCACGGCTATATTCGCCGGTTCTATGGGTATGGTGCAATATGACATCAAGCGTGTCATCGCCTATTCCACCATGAGCCAGCTTGGCTATATGTTCCTCGCGGCGGGAGTAGGAATGTACAGCATCGCCATGTTTCACTTGATGACTCACGCTTTTTTCAAAGCGCTACTATTTTTAAGCGCTGGAAGCGTCATCCACGGGTCGAACGACGAACAAGATATTCGTCAAATGGGCGGGTTACGTCGGGCCATGCCGATCACCCATATTACGTTTTTAATCGGATCCCTGGCCCTAGCTGGGTTCCCACTTACGAGCGGATTTTTTAGTAAAGAAGCGATCATAATTAACGCGTACCATTCCGATATGGGCAACATCGTGTTTTGGGCGATCGCCGTACTTGGTGCGGCTATGACCGGATTTTATATCTTCCGAGTCTATTTCTATACCTTCGTAGGGCAGCCACGGACATCCGTGCATGCGCATGAGAGTCCACGCATCATGACTGCACCGTTGGTGTTGCTAGCCTTCTTTTCGTTGACGGTGGGATTCGGCGGCCACATGGTGGACGATTTCCTTGCGACCTATTTCGGAATGCACATGCCGCATCCAGACGATCCAGTCTTCGAAACGATTGGGGTTGGGGCCGGGTTGGTTGGCATTGCTGCGGCAATCATCTTTTACATGACAGGAAAGGACCGGTTGGAGTTTATTAAGCGGATGCTGGCTCCGATTTATGATCTTTTGTTCCATAAATATTATATTGACGAAATCTACGATTATTTAATTGTGAAGCCCACCCGTGCCACTGGTGCTTTCATGGAAAAGAAGGTCGAAAGAGACGGTATTGACATGGCTGTCGACCAAGTCGGCACACAAGTGCGCGAAGCAAGTCAGATCATCAGCTTGTGGCAGTCGGGCAAGGTGAGGGGCTATGCGTTCAATATGATCGTTGGGGTTGTGATCATCTTGATGTTTGTGGTGTTTCAATAAGGTGACGGAAACGGTAATGATATGCTGACTCTTATAGTTTTAATTCCTCTGGTTGCGGCGCTCGGTCTCCTGTTCGTGAACAAGGAGGCTACCGGGGCCATTCGCAACTTATCTGTCGGTGCGTCGGGACTGAGTCTTCTGATTTCGTTGGCTCTTCTCCTGCGATTCGATACGGCTGATCCGGGAATGCAGTTTGTTACCACACTCGCCTGGGTTCCCAACCTCCACATCAATTACCAAGTAGGAGTTGACGGTATCAGCCTGTGGCTGGTTGTTTTAACGGCCTTCATTTCTTTCATTGCCGTTTATTTTTCGCTGGACCGCAAGGAAAGCCTCAGAAATTTTATGGCACTCATGCTTGCACTTGAGGCCGGAACACTTGGCGTGTTCGTTGCTCTTGACATGGTTTTATTTTATGTTTTCTGGGAGTTGATGCTTGTTCCTACTTATTTTCTTATCGGGATATGGGGAGAAGGGCGCCGGATTTACGCCACCACCAAGTTTGTTTTGTATACGTTGGTCGGTAGTTTGTTGATGTTGGTTGGTATCCTCTGGTTGAGCCTAATTCATTTTGAAGCCACGCACGAGCTTACTTTCGATATCCAGACCCTCGTTCACATGAAAATCGATCCAGCTGTGCAGTTCTGGCTGTTCTGGTTCTTTTTCTTGGCATTTGCTATCAAGGTCCCAATTTTTCCGCTGCACAGCTGGTTGCCTCATGCTTACGTAGCGTGCCCCATCCCCGTGCTTCTTATTTTGACGGGCGCCATGTCTAAGACTGGTGCATACGCACTCATCCGTTTCTGCTTGCCGCTATTTCCCGATGCTGTGGAGAGTTTCGGACTGCTTATTGCCTGCGGGGCAGCGATAGGAATTGTCTACGGGGCCTGGATTGCCGTCGCACAACGTGATCTGAAGGCGCTGGTTGCATATTCTAGCATTAGCCATCTCGGGTTCATCGCTCTGGGTATTTTTGCTCTCAACGGTGAAGGGATCGGGGGGAGTGTATTGCAGATGGTCAACCACGGTATCATCGCGTCCGCCCTTTTTCTCATCGTCGCCATCCTCGAAAAGAAAATGGGTACACGTAATCTCGATGATTTTCGTGGGTTGAGTAAGGCGATGCCCGTACTGTACGGCATGTTTATGCTCATCACCCTGGCAGCGCTTGGACTTCCAGGGCTCAATGGGTTTGTCGGTGAGTTCCTCATTCTCATGGGTGTGTGGACTTCACATCTGCTGGCCGATCTCTCGACAACTTACGTTTTGATGGGCGGACTTGCCATCGTCTTTGCGTCAGTTTATATGCTCTACATGTTTCAGGGGGCGATGCAGGAAAAATCAGAAAAGCTTCCCGAAAACCTCACCGACATCAACCGCAGGGAATTCGGACTCCTCCTTCCCGCCTGTGTCTTGGTGGTTTTGATTGGGCTTTACCCAAAACCTTTTATCGATCGCGTTGCTCCTTCAGTCGAGTCGATGCTTACCGTCGAAAAGACCCTCAACCTCCACGCAGGCGAGGACAAAGGTGGGCATCACTAAAGGTCCCCATCCTCGGATCCGCACGGTGTATTTTTTTATTTCCTAGATGAGACTCGGCGAACGAATTGTTGATGGTATCTTTCTGGAGAGACCCAACCGGTATCTAGCTCAAGTTGAAATCGACGGACGAAAACTTCTGGCTCACGTCCCCGACCCGGGTCGTCTCCCCGGTTTGATGATTCCCGGTCGCCGAGTACGCCTGGTGCACAATCCCAGTCCAAAAAGGAAAACGGATTACAGCTTGGTTCTCGTCCGTCACGGATCGATATGGGTGTCGGTGTATCCCGTATTTGCAAACAAGTTGGTGGAGCAGGCGCTGGCCGATCGTGCCCTCAGTGAACTGCAGGGCTACAGCGGGTTCAAACGGGAAGTGCGGTGTGGTAAAAGCCGGTTTGATTTTCAGGTGGACTTCCCCAAAACGCCCGCTTTTGTCGAGGTCAAGTCGGTTAGCTTTGTCGAGAAAGAGGTTGGAAGGTTCCCCGATGCGCCGACAGAGCGCGGAGTGAAACACCTGAAGGAACTGGTCGAATTGCGCAAGAAAGGTTGTCGTACCGTGGTCCTGTTTGTTTCCCCGCGGTCTGATACGCGGTTGGTGACCTCCAACGACGAAATCGATCCTAGGTTTGGGGAATGGTTGCGCAAGGCAGGAAAATCCGGGGTGGAACTCTATGCTTATAATTGTAGGGTCACATCAACTTCTGTATCGCTTCACCGCCCAGTTCCGGTGGCTATCTAATTAAAAAAAATAGTGAAATAATCACCGAGGATCAAGGGACAGTTTGCCCCGAAGGTTTACAGCCTGCTGGCCGAGGCGAGCGTCATGGTCAGGGATGTCATGAAGAATGCACTCGTGTGGTAATATTGTATCCTGTTTTATCTGTTGAAAACTTCGGGTGTGAATGGAAGTGTGTACAAAAACAAGTTGCCGGGCTGGCATTTTATAGAGAGCCCGGTTTTTAACAGGATTCCCCTGTGAAAAAAAGAAAGACTGCGCTAAGCAGAGCCCCTGGTAAACCCAGAAAATCGCCCCGGGACAAACGGGCAGGTCGGCCTACCCTGTGGGATCAGGCTTCCCGATGGTACGACTCTCTAGTTGGGACAGGTGGCTCTGATTACCACCGAAACATCCTCATGCCAGGAGCATTTCGTTTGCTCGATGTGAAACCGGGGAGACGTATTCTCGATCTAGCCTGTGGGCAGGGAGTATTTTCGCGGTTCCTTCTGCAGAAGAAAATGAAACCCGAAGGGGTTGACTCATCGGAGGAACTCCTCCGCTTTGCCCGTTCCCGTTCGAAAGAGTCAATTCGCTACCACGTGGGTGATGCAGCTGACCCCGGCTTGCTCAAGGGCCGCCGGTTTGATGGCATCGTCTGCCTGCTTGCGGCGCAGAATATGGAATCGATCGAACCGGTGTTGCGAAACGTTTCTCGATGGTTGAAACCGGGGGGGAAGTTCGTCATGGTCATCACCCACCCTTGCTTCCGTATTCCTCGGCAGGCGCACTGGGGATGGGACGAGGAAAAAAAAACCGGGTACCGGCGGGTGGATCGGTACGCAGGCGAAATGAAAATCCCCATCGTCACGCCGCCCTTTGTAGATCCGAACGACTACACCCTGACCTACCACCGTCCCCTGCAAAGCTATTTCGAGGCTCTGTTGAAGGCCGGTTTGTGTGTCGACCTCCTGGAAGAATGGGTGTCTGACAAAGAGAGCAACCCAGGCAAGCGATCGCGTGGAGAAAACCGAGCCCGCAAGGAGATTCCCCTGTTCATGGCGATCCGGGCCGTGCCCCTTGCCGCAACCTCTTCGGAACTCAGGAAAGGTCAATAACCCAACGCCGAGCCACACCTACGAGCATTGGCGAAAACTCGGACGAGCACTCCCTCTGTTCGTGCCCGGGTATGGTCTTCACCTCGTGAAATTGGTCCACCCTTACCTTTGAATTTTCAGGTGTGGAAGATATTATTTCCTTCAAATAACTCGAGACCATAAACCACAACCGCAAACAGTACGACGACTATTCCCATCCAGTCCCAACCCATTGTCATCCCTCCCTTCGGAACTTAACCAGAGGTCATTAAAACTAATTGGTTACAGAACTTCCGTGGGCCTATAAAAAAAACAAGGTCCTAAGGGTAAGGTAGTGCCGTTCCATGAAAAATGCAACCTTACCGAGCGAGGAGAAGGTCTAGCCGAGTCCCAAATCTGCAAATGCTAGATCTTCGTCGATAGCTTGCCGGATGCGTTTCATCCAGTTCTGATAAAACGCGACGTTATGGAGGGTGTTGAGACGCATGGCGAAAATTTCATCAGCTATAAATAAATGCCTTAAGTATGCCCGTGAATAGTTTTTACATGTGTAGCAATTGCAATCCGGGTCGAGCGGACTATTGTCAGCTTTGTACTGCAGGTTGCGAATGTTGACTTTCCCATGGCTGGTGAAGAGAGAACCGTTTCTTGCGTTTCGGCTGGGCATGACGCAGTCGAACATGTCGATCCCCATAGCGCTGCACTGGGCGAGATCCCCCGGTTTTCCCACACCCATGAGATAACGCGGTTTGTCTTTGGGTAGGAGTTCGGCCGTATAGGCGGCGATGTCATACATCAATTCTATTTCTTCGCCTACGCTCAGTCCACCTATGGCGTAGCCCGGAAAATCAAGCGCGGTGATTTCTTCTGTGCTCTGTTTACGCAAGTTTTTGTACATTCCTCCCTGAACGATTCCGAACAGTGCCTGGTTTTTCATACGATGCGCGGCTTTGCACCGTACAGCCCAGTCCGTGGATAGTTTCAGCGAGGTCTCGGTCTTGGAGGGGTCGGAAGGGTAGGGCGTAGGTTCGTCCAAGGTCATGGCGATGTCTGCTCCCAAAGCCTCCTGTACTTCTATTGCCCGCTCCGGTGAAAAGAAATGGGTAGACCCATCGATGTGTGATTTGAACGTGACTCCCTCCTCTGTGACCTTGGCTAGGGAGTTCAGGCTAAATACTTGGAATCCGCCGCTATCGGTAAGGATGGGTTTGTCCCAGTTCATGAAACGGTGAAGTCCACCCAGTGACTCTACGATATCGTGTCCGGGTCTGAGGTAAAGGTGGTAGGTATTTCCGAGAATGATTTCCGCGCCGCATTGTTCAAGCTCTTCCGGAGAAAGTGCTTTTACGGTGGCCTGGGTGCCTACGGGCATGAAGGCGGGTGTTTGGATTTCTCCGCGCGGAGTCACCAGACGCCCCAGTCGCGCCGAAGAATGACTGTGTTGTTTAATGACCTCGAATTTAATCACACTCTCCGTCCGCTAGTTTTCGGGGGGAGGAAGGAGTTTTGGTCAAGATCTATCATTGTTTGTTTGGCTACAGCAATGTTTCGAGGAGGGCTTTTTGGAGGTGAAGACGATTTTCTGCCTGATCGAAGACGATTGAGTGCTTGCCGTCCATGACTTCGGAGGTGATTTCCATTTCCCGGTGGGCAGGGAGGCAGTGCATTACCAGGACATCTTTTTTAGCCGACTCCACGAGTTTGCGGTTGATCTGGTAAGGTTTCAGTGCCGATTCTTTTTGATCTTCTTTTTCCTCCTGCCCCATGCTGACCCAGACGTCGGTGTAGATAATATCGGCGTCTTTTACGGCAGCATGAGGGTCTTCTAGGATTTCGATTGAACCACTATGATCAATACCCTCGGGTATCTTTGGTTTGCAGGAAGAAGGGCATCCAACTGTAAGGTGGATGCCAAACATAGAGGCGGCAGTCATCCAGGAATAGGTGACATTATTGCCGTCACCGACGTATGCGACCTTGACGCCATCGACTTTTCCCAGCTTTTCTTGGATCGTAAAAATATCTGACAGCACCTGTACCGGATGGTTAAGGTCAGTCAGCCCATTGATCACCGGAATGCTCGCGTGCTTGGCCAACCCAGCCGCATCCTCGAAATCGTAAGTCCGAATCAGAATGCCATGCAGATAGCGGGAGAGAACCCGTGCCGAATCAGCGATCGTTTCTCCGCGACCCAGCTGCAACTGGTCACCCGTTAGAAAGAGGGAATGTCCTCCCAACTCGAACATGGCGACTTCAAAGGAAATACGGGTGCGGGTAGACTGTTTACTAAAAATCATTCCCAGAGATTTTCCCTTGAGCGGCTGATGCGAAACGCCGTTCTTCCTCTTTTTCTTAAGGTCTGCCGCCTTCCGAAGCATTTTTAAAGCCTCATCTCGGGTTAGGTCACTGAGTTTTAGAAAATCTTTTTTCATGAAGGAAAAACTCCTTGATCACCAGTCACTTCTTAAGTTTAGTCAGGCTTTTGGAGAGCGCCTTAATTAGCCGTTCGATCTCTTTTTGAGTAACGGTAAGCGGTGGTAGAAACCGGAGCACATTCTGTTGAATACAATTGATCAGAAATCCTTGCTGCATGCAGTCGGTTACCACATCCATGCCGGGCCGATCAAGTTCCAGGGCAAGCATCATTCCTGCGCCTCGGACTTCTCGAATAATGGGAAAACTTTCTGCCAGTTGCTCGAGTTGCGAACGAAAATAAACTCCCATGTTCTCGGATTTTTCAAGAAATTTTTTTTTCGTTAGAACTTTTAGGGAAGCCAACGCAGCGGCGCAGGCAAGGGGATTGCCACCAAAGGTAGCTGCATGGGTGCCAGGAACGAACGATTTGATAACCCGATTGGTAGCGCCTAGTGCGCCAATCGCCACTCCTGCGCCGAGCGCCTTGGCTAGGGTGATGATATCCGGTTTCACCTTATATCGCTCGTAAGCAAACAATGGGCCCGTACGCCCGAATCCGGTTTGTACTTCGTCGAAGATCAAAAGAATTTTGTTTTCGTTGCAAAGTTTACGCAGTGTCTTGAGATAAACTTTGTCCGCTAGGTTGACTCCGCCTTCCCCCTGGATGGGTTCGACCATAACGGCGCAGGTTTTTTTCGTAATGGCCTTCTTCACCGCTGCAATGTTATTGAAAGGAACATACTTGAACCCGGGAAGCAATGGATCGAACCCCGCGTGAAACCTCGTCTGCGCCGTGGCGGAGAGCGATGCCATGGTTCGCCCGTGAAATGAATTTTTCATAGTGATTATCTCATGGCAGCCGGGTTGGCCCTTATCATCGAACCAGCGCCGTGCCAGTTTGATCGCAGCTTCGTTCGCTTCAGTCCCGCTGTTGCAGAAAAAGAACTTGTCGGCGAAACTAAGACGCGTGAGTTCGGCCGCAAGTTGCGATTGTGGTTCGATGTGGTAAAGATTTGACACGTGGATCAACTTGCCCGCCTGTTTACGGATGGCGCTCACTACCCCCGGAGGGCAGTGCCCCAGGTTGTCCACTGCGAGCCCGGTGACGAAGTCGAGGTATTTTTTTCCCGATGCGTCCCAGACTGCCGAGCCTTTTCCCCGGACCAGTGCGATGGGATGGCGTCCATAGGTTTGAGCGACGTGCCGGTCGGTGAGTTTGACAATATCCCGATTCGATTTCATGGGCTTTTTACATCCTCCGCCGATTGCGTGGCGGATCCTCTTTTGTGATTGAAATTGTTAACTTTATCATAAATTAGAGGTGGAGGACATACGAAAAACCGGCAGGAATATGGCGGGTGGTGTGCTCACCACAGAGTGGATGATGAGCGAAGTATCGGGAGTCTCGAGGTGTGGCGGAGTGAAAAAAATAATGTTTCTTTGCCCCGCGCGTGAAGGATTCGTTACCCCAGTCCCTCGGCGACCAGCCACCAAGACAGAATGCTGGCCGCGTAGCCGACGGCGATGACGGGAGCCCATTTGAGGTGCGACATGAAAGTATAGTGCTCTCGGTCGACCCCCATCACGGCCACGCCGGCGGCCGACCCTACGGACAGTAGACTACCGCCGGTTCCAGTAGTCAGTGTGATCAGCAACCACTGGTCCAGTTCCATTGCGGGATCCATCTTGAGTACCGCGTACATGACCGGAATATTGTCCACTATGGCAGATAGGACTCCAACGATGATGTTGGAGACGGTTGGGCCGTACGTGCCGTAAAGTTCTTGGCTGACCATGGCTAGGTATCCAATGTACTGAAGCGCCCCCACGGCTGTAAGAACGCCGAAGAAGAACAAAAGGGTATCGAACTCAACGCCTTCTACTTTCTTAAAAATATCGAATTGTGAATATTTATTTGGGGTTCGCTTGGTGCCCACCGGCAAAAAAAGACTGCTATCTCCCCACCTTTTCAAATAGAAGCCTTCTATCATCAGGAGCCCCAGTCCCAGCATCATGCCCATGAACGGAGGGAGGTGAAGGAACTGATGAAAACTGACAGCGGTGGCAATTGTGAAAATACCAAGCGCGATGATGGTCTTGGCGCCGGGTTTGAGCTTGATGTTGTTTTTCCCCATCTCGGGGTACTCGTCGGGAATGAAGGGATACATGATCAATGCCGGGACGATCCAGTTGACGATAGAGGGAATCACCAGGTAGGCGAATTGCATGGTCTCGACTTTTTCTGCGGTCCATACCATTAGCGTGGTGATATCACCAAACGGACTCCATGCACCCCCGGCATTGGCGGCGACTACGATATTAACGAACGCTGGAACAATAAACCGTGCGTTTCCGTTGCTGACTGCCAGCGCGACAGTGGACATGAGCAGGGCGCTCGTCAGGTTATCGGCTAAGGGCGAAAGAAAGAACGTGATGAGCCCGGTTGTCCAGAACAGCTTGCGGAACCCGAGTCCCTTACGCAACAGCCAGGCGCGGAGAACCTGAAACACGTTGCGTTCGTCAAGCGCATTGATATAAGTCATCGCCACTAGGAGAAAAAAGAATAGCTCTCCAATTTCGGCGATCAGTTCCTTGACGTGATCGTGAGCATGACCTCCGCCATGTTGCGCTTCATAAATCCCAATGATTCCCCACATGATGCACCCGACCAAAACGACCGGTTTCGACTTGCGCATATGGATTTTCTCTTCAAAAATAACCAGGATATAGGCGAGGAGAAAACAGACCAGGGAGAGTTGACCCGCCCAAGTATTGATAAGGTTTCCCATAAAGTAGGAGCCTAGCTAGGCTAATGAAAGATTTCTTGATTAAGAGGCGCTATCAACGTCTGCCTTCTGAAGTTGATATCTTACTTGTTGATATTCTCTAACTTGTGGAAATTGCAAACGTGACCAGAGATGATAAACGCGGAACCGGCAAAAGGAAAGGATTATCGAAAGTTGCTGGAAATCAACTCGGAGTTGAGCAAAAAAATATTTTTTAGATGTCTGATAGAAGCTCTTGGCGGTGAGACACGCCCGTCGTTCCCAGCGGGGTTTTGATGTTTAATAATTTTAAAAACAATAGGTTATGCGGATTTTACTTCTTTAAATAAAGTTGACTGGGGGGCTAGGTGTGATACCATCTGAGCGATATACCGGAGAATTGTTATTAACTCATTGATTTTTAATTAGTTTTGTCGGCCGTTCAATATCTTTCTGAAGGCAGGGAGTTCATCGACGCAGCGATCTGCCGATACTTGCCGGAGGAGACCAGTTACCCGGAAAGTATCCATAAGTCGATGCTCTACAGCGTGCTTGCCGGCGGCAAGAGGTTGCGGCCTGTTCTTGTCATTGCGGCAGCCGAAGCGGTTGGAGGAGACCGACAGCATGTCCTGCCCTTTTCCGTTGCCACGGAATTCGTTCACACCTATACACTGATTCATGACGACCTCCCCGCGCTGGATAACGACGATCTGAGGCGGGGAAAGCCAACGAACCACAAAGTATTCGGCGAAGCTATCGCTATCCTGACG
>Ga0208894_1001572_pt1 | contig 13476 bp, 15 predicted proteins | sample ETNtaG_12_FD_185752 | JGI IMG/M metagenome (GOLD analysis project Ga0208894, IMG submission 185752) | Marine microbial and viral communities from oxygen minimum zone, Eastern Pacific Ocean - ETNP201306SV49 (SPAdes) (version 2) | ecosystem: Environmental > Aquatic > Marine > Oceanic ... | reverse complement strand
AAATGCCTCTGGCAATGCAAAGGAAATCGCACTCTCGTATGCTTCAGCAATTGGTGGCGGAAGAACGGGTATCCTCGAAACAAGCTTTAGAGAAGAGACTGAAACAGACTTATTTGGTGAGCAAGTTGTTTTGTGCGGCGGAACAACTTCTCTCGTTCAGGCTGCCTTTGAAACGCTAGTTGAGGCTGGATATGAACCTGAAATGGCTTATTTTGAGTGTCTTCATGAGTTAAAGTTAATCGTAGACTTGCTTTATGAGGGTGGTATTGCAAATATGCGCTATTCAATATCTAACACTGCAGAGTATGGAGATGTTACAAGAGGTCCTAGAATCGTTACAGACAAAACAAAGGCCGAAATGAAGAAAATTTTAAGCGAAATTCAAAGCGGTGCTTTTGCTAAAGAGTTTGTTAGTAATGTTGGTGATTTGCCAGCTCGTCGTGATGTTCAACGTAAACACCAAATTGAAACTGTTGGAGAAAGCTTACGCGCAATGATGCCTTGGATTGCAAAAAATAAATTAGTTGATCAGTCAAAAAACTAATCCTAATTGATCATGTCAGCTTTATAAGAAGTTATGACTGAAAAAATACCAAGAAAAAGAGGAATTTACCTATTGCCAAGCGTTTTAACTACGTTTGGCATGTTCGCTGGATTCTATTCAATTATCTCATCAATAAATGGTGATTTCACGATAGCTGCGATCTCAATCATGATTGCTATGATGTGGGATACTCTTGATGGGCGAGTTGCTCGACTAACAAATACTCAAAGTGCATTTGGCGCTGAATATGACTCTCTTGCGGATTTAGTGTCATTTGGTTTAGCCCCAGCTCTTCTTGTTTATGAGTGGTCGCTATATGAGCTTGGAAGGTTTGGATGGCTCGCAGCCTTTGTGTATTTAGCTTGTGCAGCCTTAAGGCTTGCCAGATTTAATACTCAAGTCGGTATAGCTGATAAAAGGTATTTTCAAGGCCTTCCTTCTCCTGCGGCCGCTGGCGTAATTGCTAGCATGATATGGCTAAAGATTTGGACATTTGCTTCTTTTGATTCTGATGTCATATCTTTGGGTTATTATCTAGGTGCTGGAATTACAATCTTGTGTGGCCTTTTGATGGTTAGCAACGTTCGGTATTATAGTTTTAAAGAACTCGACTCAAAAAAAGCTTCATTTAGATTCCTTTTGTTGATCGTTATGAGTTTAATCATTTTGATGTATAAACCAAACATTATATTGTTCACCGGGTTTTTTCTGTATTTGCTTTCTGGTCCTTATATTACTGTTGCTGGACTCAATAAAAGGCGAATTGAGAAAAAACAAAGTAAAGGAACTTAAGTTCATTTATAATCTACGCGTATGAACAAAGTATTTAATTTATTAACTTCAATTTCACTGAGCAAGCTCTTTGCTTTGTTACGATTATTGCCGTAAGGCAATAATAATCATAATAGACGAAGGTCTATCACTACAACTTAAGATAAAATTCGGAAAAATAAAAGGAGCAATCAATGTCCGAAAAACTAATTATATTTGATACAACTTTAAGAGATGGTGAGCAATCACCAGGCGCCTCCATGACTAAGGATGAGAAAGTTCGTATCGCCAAAAGTTTAGAAAAAATGAAGGTAGATGTTATTGAAGCGGGTTTTGCGATCGCTTCACAGGGTGATTTTGAAGCGGTTCAGGCGGTAGCTAAAGCGGTAAAAGATTCAACCATATGCTCTCTAGCAAGAGCCCTCGATAAAGATATTGACCGAGCAGGCGAGTCTATTCAAAATGCGAACTCGTCTCGAATTCACACCTTTATCGCTACCTCAGATATTCACATGAAAATGAAGCTTGGAATGACGCCTGATGAGGTTGTTAATCAGGCAGTTCGTTCAGTTAAAAGAGCCACCAAGTTTACTGATAACATCGAGTTTAGTCCTGAAGATGCTGGACGCTCAGATACAGATTTTCTTTGTAGAATTATTGAGGCTGCAATTAATGCAGGTGCAACAACTATTAATATTCCTGATACGGTTGGTTACAGCATTCCTTACCAGTTTGGTGAGACAATGAAAGAGTTGATAGAGCGAATCCCAAATTCTGATAAAGCCATTTTTTCAGCACACTGCCACAATGACTTAGGACTAGCGGTTTCAAATTCTCTCTCTGCTGTATTAAATGGAGCAAGACAAATAGAGTGTACGATTAATGGGCTTGGTGAAAGAGCAGGAAATACCTCTTTAGAGGAGATTGTAATGGCTGTTCGAACAAGGCAGGATGTATTTAGCTGCGATACTAATATCGATGCTACTGGTATTCTGGCGACCTCAAGACTGGTTTCTTCAATAACAGGTTTTGTAGTCCAGCCAAATAAGGCGATTGTTGGAGCTAATGCGTTCGCTCATGAGGCAGGAATTCACCAGGATGGTGTTCTTAAGCACAGAGAGACCTATGAGATCATGAAGGCAGAAGATGTTGGCTGGAATAATAACTCCCTAGTTCTTGGTAAACATTCTGGTCGAAATGCATTTAAATCGAGACTTAGCGAGTTAGGAGTTGAGTTTGACTCAGATGATGCGCTAAACGATGCATTTTCTAGATTTAAAACTTTGGCTGATAAGAAGCATGATATTTTCGATGAGGATCTTCAGGCTCTTGTTACAGAGGCCCAAACAGAGGCATCTGAAATTATTCGTTTAGTTTCACTTAAGGTCTCCGCCGAATCTGGAAAAGTAAACACAGCAAATGTAACACTTTCAATCAATGGTGATGAGTATAGCGCTTTTGCTTCAACTTCTGGTGCGGTTGATGCAACTTTTACTGCCATACTATCGTTGGTTGATATAGAGCCAAAACTCCAGTTATATTCTGTTTCAAATGTAACTCAAGGTACCGATTCATTGGGCGAAGTTAATGTTCGTTTAGAGCATGAAGGAAAAGTCTTTAATGGTCAAGGTGTTGATACCGATATTATTACCTCTTCAGCAAAGGCCTATGTCCATGCGCTTAATAAAGTTATGGCAAATGTAGAACGAGCACATCCACAGATATAAATATGCAGTCAAGAAATGAATATCTCGAAGCTCTTGGAATTCCAGACTTTTTGTATTCTAAAGTTGGTTCAGTTCACAAAATTTCAGCCGCTTTAAGTTGCTTGGTGATAGAGCTAAATCCCAAGGATTCTTTTTGTGTTGCTGGAAAGACTCGAGACTTACTTGTCAAGATGTTGGCGTCGATTGAACTAGATTTGAATGATGTTCATCTGGCGTCGATTGAAAAAAGTAATCTTGATGCCATTGTTAATGCAAATCCTGCTCAAGTTGTTTTGGTGATGGATTCGACATTTAAGTCAGATAAGCCAACCTTTTTTTCGACATATCATCCAAGAGACATTATTAAAGATTCAAATCTCAAACGCGAAACTTGGGAGATTTTAAAAAAAGTAAAACAATGTCTCAAATAGACTACTCACTTAAGTCGTATAAAAGGCCAAAGCTTAAAACGCCAAACGGTGAGAAAAAACTTTTGCTGCATTCATGTTGCGCTCCCTGTGCTGGCGAAATTATGGAAGCGTTAGCAGCATCTGATATCGATACTACGATTTATTTTTACAATCCAAATATCCATCCTAAGGATGAGTATGAACTGAGAAAAGATGAAAATATTCGTTTTGCAGAAAAACTTGGCATACCTATTATCGATGCAGATTATGACCGGGATGAGTGGTTTGAGAGGACAAAAGGGCAAGAGAATGAGCCTGAGAGAGGAGAGAGGTGTACGACTTGTTTTGATATGAGGTTTCAGAAAACAGCCAAATTTGCCTCTGAAAATGAATTTGATATTATTTCATCCACACTCGGCATTTCTCGCTGGAAAGACATGAATCAAATCAATATGTCAGGTGCAAAATCTGCAGAGCCTCAAAAAATTCCATACTGGGATTTCAACTGGCGTAAACAAGGTGGATCTTCTAGGATGCTTGAGTTATCCAAAAAAGAAAACTTTTATCAGCAAGAGTATTGTGGATGTGTCTATTCTTTAAGAGATACCAATAATTGGCGAGTTTCCAAAGGACGCAATAAAATTGAGCGGGGCGTTAAGTTCTATCAAGAGGCTAAGCTTAAACTCTCACAGATCGATTAGCTTCCAATCAAATATAAAAGCAATGATTTTTGAACGTGCAGACGATTTTCAGCCTCACTCCAAACAACGCTTTGATTACCATCTATAACTTCAGAACTGACCTCTTTTTCACGATAGGCTGGGAGACAATGCATAAATATGGCGTCTTTTTTGGCTTGATTCATCATATTTTGGTTGACCTGAAAGCCCGTAAAGGCTAATTCTCTTTGTTTTTTCTCTGATTCTTGACCCATACTAGTCCAAACGTCAGTAACGATTATGTCAGCATCTTTGCACGCAATAAGCGGATCACTATAAAAGTTAATATTCTTTTTATATTTGCCAATAAATAATTCGGAAGGCTCGTATCCATTGGGCGTTGCAATCGATAAATCAAAATCAAAGATGCCTGCAGCCTGCATATAAGTTTGACAGACATTACAACCGTCTCCAACCCAGGCTATTTTTTTATTTTTAATTGAGCCTTTAATTTCTTGATAAGTCATCAGGTCAGCGAGTATCTGACAAGGGTGAGATTCATCTGAAAGAGCATTAATAACAGGTTTACTTGAATGCTTGGAAAACTCAATAATATCTTCATGTGAAGACAGTCTAAGCATAACTGCATCAACCATTGAGCTAATAACGATTGCACTATCAGTAATAGGTTCGCCCCTTCCTAGCTGAATATCTTTATCAGATAAAAAAAGTGACTGGCCTCCAAGCTGCGTCATTCCAGCCTCAAATGAAACCCTAGTCCTCGTTGAGGATTTATCAAAAATCATAGCCAATGTCTTGTTTTGAAGAGAGTCATTAATTTGACCAGATTTATGCTCTTCTTTAAGAGATATAGCTCGATCAATAATTCCCTGTAAGTCATTTATGCTGAGATCATCAAAGTTAATAAAATTTTTTATCATAATTATTCCTAAGTGCTAATTAGCTTAATCAGTTTGCCAATTAATATATCAATTTCTTCTTTCGTAATTATTAAGGGTGGCAACATTCTTATAGAGGTTCCAGTGACATTGATAAGAAGATTATCTTTCAAGGCTTTTTTAACAAGTTGACTACAATCAACAATATTGCTATCCAGACCAATGCCAATCATTAGTCCTTTTATGCGTATTTCTGTAACAGCCACATTATTTCTAAGTTTAGTATTAAACTCTGACAGAAAGTACTTACTCATTTCATTAACATTTTCAAGTATCTTATTATCTTTAAATACCTCAAGAACGCCTAAAGCAGCAGCAGTTACTAACGGGTTTCCACCAAAGGTAGATCCATGAGTGCCTGGAGTGAGCATTTTTGAAGCTTTTCCTTTTGCTAAACAAGCTCCTATTGGAACACCATTGCCAAGGCCTTTGGCAAGGCACAGGATGTCTGGAGTAATTTCATTATGCTCATGAGCAAAGAGTTTACCAGTTCTCCCCATGCAGGACTGAACGCCATCAAGAATCAACAACCAGCCATTTTTTTTGCATACATCTTGAACTTTATTTAAATAATCATTCTTTGGAATGATAACGCCAGCTTCACCCTGAATTGGCTCAACCATTACAGCAACCACATTAGAATTATTTTGATAATCATTGAAGGCCTCAATGTCATCATAATTAACATGAATAAACTCACTCATTAATGGCGAAAATCCAGCCTGGACTTTGCTTTGTCCCGTTGCAGAAAGAGTCGCCATTGTTCGACCATGAAAACCTTGATTGGCAGTTAGAATGATTGGTTTTTCTATGTCTTTAGTTCTAGCATAAAGCCTTGCAATTTTTATTGCTGCTTCATTAGCTTCAGCCCCAGAGTTTGAAAAGAAGACTTTGTCCATCTTGGCTAGATCACAGAGCTCCTTAGCAAGCCTTTCCTGGTTTCCAATTCTATATACATTAGAAGTATGAATAAGCTGCTGTGATTGTTCGACGAGGTTTTTAGTTATAACTGGATGGCAATGACCCAGGTTAACAACGCCAATCCCAGAAAGAGCATCAAGATACTGATCTCCTTTGTTATCAGTTAGCCAGCAACCATCCCCTTTTACAAAGGTTACTTCGAGTGGAGAGTAGTTAGACATTAAGTTGGACATAGAAATAAAATATTAGTTAAACAAAAAAAGCCCCATAATGGGGCTTTTGAAACTAGGTCTTTTTTGTTTTCAAGACAAATTAGCCACCATTAATAAACAATACAGAAGACAAAATCTTCGGGTATTGAGTCGTCTAGTTTTGCAAGGTACTGTTTGCATTCAAGTTTCATTAAATTTAAAAGAAATATTATAACCTAAATTGAGTAGGGATATTTTCTGTAATTTTGTAAATATAAAAGATAAAAAAGTTAAATTGTAGTTCCATTTTATGACACAATATATATGCAAGAAAAACCATTTTATTTCATTAATCAAAGGAGTAAAAATGCAATTAAACCTTTCCGGTCATCATCTCGATATTACATCTGCCATCAGGCAACACACAAGCGAAAAGCTTTCAAAAATTAAACATCACTTTGACAACGTAATGAACGTCAATATGATTTTAGAAGTTCAAAAAGACGTCCAGACCGCAGAAGCGACGATTCACGTCAGTGGTGCAGACTTATTTGCAAAAGCACAAAGTAACGACATGTATGTTTCTATAGATCAGCTAATCAATAAGTTAGATTCACAAATAATTAAACATAAAGAAAAACTACATAACCACAGAGCTTAGCTCATATAAATTATAATATGTTGTAATTACTGTATAACGATTCTTGATTGTTATACAGCTTAGAACAACGGATATTAGGTATGGCTGAGGTTGAACTCACGAGTTTCGAAGTGAGTCTACAAAATTTGATGATTTCACTTGAAGCATCTGACTATGATGAGGCCAAACATCAAATCAAAGAACTTCATCCGGGAGAAGTTGCACTATTACTTGAAGCAATACAGCCTAAAGATCGATCAATTCTTTGGCCAAGCATTCAAATTTCAATTCAGGGAGAAATTTTAAAAGAGGTTAGTGAGGATGTTCAGTCACAGTTAATTAGTGAGATGACTGTCGACTCTCTTGTAAAAGCTACTGAGAAATTAGATACTGATGATCTGGCTGACATTGTTCCGAATATGCCTGAGTCTGCTGTCCATAGTCTTTTATTGACGCTTGATTTTAAGCATCGAGAGCGCCTTAATAAGATTCTTAGTTATCCAGAAGATTCAGCAGGCGGTTTGATGAATACTGACTTTATAACTGTCAGGCCAGACGTTTCAATAAGAGCAGTAATAAGGTATTTAAGGTTGCTCAAAGAGATGCCCGTTGATACGGATCAGGTTTTTGTTGTTGATCGAGACTTTAACTACCTGGGATCTTTATTAATAACCTCTTTGTTAACTGAAGAACCTGAACAAATGGTTGAGACACTAATCAATAATGATTTTTCCAAGCCAGTCAGTGCTGATACTGATGAAGCAGAAGTTGCACTCTTATTTGAACAAAGAAATTTAATTTCAGCTCCAGTAATTGATGAAAACAACCAGTTAATTGGCCGTATTACTATTGATGACGTTGTTGATGTTATTCTTGATCAGGCGGAGCACTCGGTGATGTCAATGGTCGGTTTGGATGAAGATGAGGATGTATTTGCACCAATCATTCAAAGTTCAAAAAGAAGAAGCGTTTGGCTTGGTGTTAACTTAGTTACTGCATTTATTGCTGTTTATTTTATTGGTCTTTTTGAGGCAACATTGCAACAGAAAATTGCTCTTGCAATTTTAATGCCCGTTGTAGCTAGTATGGGGGGCATTGCTGGAACTCAAACCCTGATCATAGTGACCCGAGGTATTGCAACCGGAAGGGTGACCACTGCAAATATTAAGGCCTTAATTAACAAAGAGGTTGCCGTCAGTGGTTTAAATGGAATCATTTGGTCTATAGTAATTGCCCTTATTACTTATTACTGGTTTGCTGATTTACTATTAAGCCTGATCATCGCTCTTGCAATCATTACTAATTTAGTTGTTGCAGCTTTCTCAGGAGCTTTTTTACCACTACTTCTTTCAAAGCTCAAAATTGATCCTGCACTTGCTGGCGGTGTTATTTTGACAACCATTACCGATGTTATAGGTTTTGTAGCATTTTTAGGGCTCGCTGCACTATTTATTTAGTAAGCTAGCAATCTAAATGAGACTTATTTACACGCACGAAAATCGAATTATGGCTCTTAATATAAGAAATGTTCTTATGAATCATGGGTTTGATGTCACTCTTAATAATGAATTCGCTTCAAGTGCTTCAGGAGGCTTAGCTCCTTTTGATACTTGGCCTGAGGTATGGTTATTAAAGGATGATGATTTTGATAGCGCTAAAAAAGTCATTGAGTCCATATCTCATGGAACAAAACAAGCTATCTGGCATTGCAAATCCTGCAAAGAGGAGAACGACGATTCATTTGATTATTGTTGGAAGTGCCATGCAGAAAATAATTAATTTATTTGAGAAAGTATAAGAGTTATGGAATTATCAGTTTGGTTTGGTTTATTAGCATCGGCACTTTTTATCAGTATATCTCCGGGACCTGGAGCTATATTTTCAATTAGCCAAGGAACACAAAATGGTTTTAAGAGGGCTCTAATTGCAGTTGTTGGTTTACAGCTTGGTTTAATAAGTCAGATTGTTTTTTTGTTGTTCGGCTTAGGGATTTTGATTGATCAGTTCCCTTCAGTTTTCATTGTGATAAAAATCCTTGGTATGGCTTATTTGGTTATTCTAGGTCTTATTCAATGGCTCAAAAAAATAGAGCAAATATCTACATCTAATAACCAACTAAAGAGCACGTATAGCCCTTTAAATTCACTTTTGCAAGGTTTCTTTGTTAATCTAACGAACATAAAGGGAACCGTTTTTTTTCTGGCTTTAATTCCTTTGTTTGTTGATCTTACAGCGCTTAAGTTTTCTACATGCTTGATATTTATCTCAACACTAATCATAATAGATTTAATGGTAATGACAGGTTACGTAACTCTTGCGGAGTTATCTAAAACTTTACTTTCAGATCCAAAAAAAATATTATGGCAAAATAGACTTACTGGCGCAACATTAATTCTTGTTGGATTAGTGATGGGCACTACTTAATTAATAATTTTATATGAGCATCTTTCATTTAGCATATACAGTAAGTGATTTGGATTCTGCAAGGCAGTTCTATGGTGAACTTTTAGGTTGTAAAGAGGGAAGGAGCACTGAGACATGGGTTGACTTTAATTTTTTTGGTCATCAGCTTTCATTGCATGTTGGAGAGGTTGTTAAAAGAAGCAAAACAAGTTCAGTTGTAGATAATGTCTCTGTTCCTATACCTCACTTTGGTTGTGTATTGGAATGGAGTGATTTTCATGACTTGGCGTCGAAACTTCAGTCCAAAGGAATGGATTTCATTATTAATCCTTCAGTTCGATTCGAAGGCTTAACCGGGGAACAGATAACGATGTTCTTTGAAGATTTTTCTGGTAATGCTCTTGAATTTAAAGCTTACCAAAACCCCTCAGAAATGTTTAGTAAATAATTAGTTTGTAAGTTTTGGAAATATTTAATTTTGAAACTCAAATAGCTTTTGTTGTTGTATTTTTAGTTTTGTAGTTCTTTACATATCTTATAAACACTCATTACATCCTCTTCTGTACAGGCTATAGGGCCAACACTAACGCGTATCACAAATTGCCCGTCAACAAGGGTTTGAGTGAGATAGGTTCGGCCGTCCTCATTAATTGCATTTAACAGATTTTTAGTGGCCTCATTAGCATCCTGACCAGCGGGGCAATACTGAAAAGTAAACAAACCAAATGGACAATTAGTTATGACTTTATAGTTCGAGTCTTGAGCAAACTTATGCGACAATTTTTGCGCCCAAGCCACATGATTCCTTATCAAATTTTGTAATCCATCAAGACCCTCAGCGCGCATTACAAACCATAGTTTTAAGGCTCTAAAGCGACGTCCCAATGGCACCGTCCATTCATTAAAGTTGGTAACTTCTTCTGCATCTAGGGTTTCAAGGTAGGTGGGCCTTAAACCTAAAGTATTAATTTGTGGTGCTGGGTCAGACAAAAACTGCACTGAGCAATCAAACTGAGCCCCCAGCCATTTGTGGGCGTTAAACACAATAGAGTCGGCATCATCTACCCCTTTCCAGTATTGTCGGAATTCAGGGCAAATCATAGCTGATCCTGCCCAAGCAGCATCTACATGAGTGTAGAGATTAAATTCTTTAGCCACGGTAATAATCTCGGCGATATTATCTGAGGCGCCGATGGAAGTGCCACCAATACACAAGACCACCCCAGCAGGAATATAGCCTTTTGCCAAGTCAGCTTCAATCTGGCGACGTAATGCTGTTGCATCCATAGACAGGTTTTGGTCTAGTTCAATTTTAATAAGATTATCTTGACCAATACCAGACAAACGCACACTTTTATCGACCGAGCTATGGGTTTGAGCAGAAGCATAAATACGCAATCTTGGGGTACCGCAAGTACCCTCAGTTAGACCTTTAAAGTTCAACGCTTTTTCACGCATGGTTAATACAGCGCAAAATGTAGCAGTAGTTGCTGTGTCGTGTATGGTGCCGGTAAAACCCTCTCTTAGACCTAAAGCTTGACGTAACCAATCTACCATTACTTGCTCCATTTCTGTCGCGGCTGGTGAAGTTTGCCACAGCATAGCTTGAGCTCCTATAGCATTAACAAAGCTTTCGGCCAATATTGAGGCAGGTGCAGCATTGGCGGGGAAATAGGCAAAAAAACGTGGGTGTTGCCAATGAGTCATCGCATTCGGCACAATGTTTTCAAAATCAGCTACGATATCAGCTATAGGTTCGCCCGACTGAGGTGGTGAATTGGGTAATAACGCCCTAAATTCCCCAGGCGAAAGAGAGGGTCGAACGGGATTGTTTTTTAGTCGTTTGTAGTATCCATCAACCCATTCAGCTGACTTTTTTAGCCAAAACCCTAATTCACTATATTTCATAATAATTTCTCAATAAATATATATTCATTAACAAAACAATAAACAGAAAAAAAATGATCTGATAAAGATCAAAATAAAAGTCTAAATAATCACATTATACTTGCAGCTTTGGTATATTCTGCACTTGCTATTAATCTATTTCTTGTCTCTGTATAGTTAAAATCAATCATATGAATATTCAGTTAATAATTTGCAACTATGAAGAAAATCAAAAGGATATATGCAGAATCAGATTTGAAGTTTTTGTTGATGAGCAGAATGTACCAGAGGATCTTGAAATTGATGGTTTAGATGATGAGGCAAAGCATGTTCTGGCTTATATTGATGATGAAGCAATTGGTACTGGAAGGATACTAAGTGACGGACACATTGGAAGGGTAGCTGTATTAAAAAAGTATCGCGGACTCGGTATTGGTAATTCTGTCATGCGAGAGCTAATCAAATGGGCTCAACAAAACAAACTTGAAAAGCTTTGGCTATCATCGCAATGGCATGCGCATAGTTTTTATCTTGATCTTGGCTTTGTTTGTGAGGGAGATATATATGAAGAGGCTGGGATAGACCATATCAAAATGCATAGAGCACTTTAACTAGATTAGATTTGCCTTGTAAAGTAAAAAATGACTTATGCTATTTTTCCTAATGTTTAATTATGAATCGAGATTGAGAATAAGGTCAATACATGACAGTGTTTCATTTCTAGAAAGAAAATATTCATCACATGTACCGATTTCTTCAAAGCCAAGCTTTTTAAGAACGTTTGCAGATGCTTTGTTACCCTTTATATAACAGGCAGTTATGGCTTTAAAGTCCGTTTCATTTTTTACATATTCGATTAAGCCCATTGACGCTTCGGTTGCAAATCCAAAACCCCAGTAATCTTTTGCAATCCAATAACCTAGGTCTAATTGATTGTTATTTTCGAAGCTTACACCAACTCCTCCGACTAATATTTCGTGATAAAAAACACTAAATCTTAAGTCATCAGGGCTTGATCTTTTTATAAACTTTTCAGCATTTTTTTCCGTGTATGGATAGGGGACATCAGATAGCCATTTGGCAATATCCCAATCACCAACCATAGAAGCAAATTGAGTTTTATTTATTGATTTATCTGGTCTTTTTAAAACAAGTCTTTTTGTTGTAATTTGAAACAAACAATTTTCCTTCAATTTGAAATATCTTTGTCTTTATCTTTAATTTTGGGTTTATATGGTGCAAAACCCATAATTACAGTAGAAAGAAATGAAAAGATAAATTTGTAACAAAATTTAAATAAAGATACTAGTTTTCTCATACTGAATCCTTTTTATTTTGCTAAGAGTTATACCAATAGAAAAAATCAAGTCAACAATCCCGCCAGCAATAATTATTGTCCAGAACAATCTTGGGTTATTAAAACACCATTAAATGAGACGATTAAGCATCAGTATGACCTCTCTTAATGATTGCCTTACTTCCAAGTATAAACTCTACACCACAAAAACCGCTATCATAATTGCTGGTATTAAACAGGACAGGATGAATAGTACTATATGAATGTTGGTGATTCTTCGATTCGAAAAAAAAGTAGTCAAGAATCCAAAGAAAGTTGCTAGGCGTTTATTCATACTTGGATTATAAGTCAACTTGGAATAAAGTCCAAATCCTCTCTGATGTGTGAGGAAGGGAGGATTATGCCAATATATTTTTTTTGAGCTCTCTAAATGAAGATTCTCCTAGCAGCTGCCTGACAATTTTAAGAGCGAAATCTATTGCAGTTCCTACTCCCTGAGAAGTCATCACCTTGCCATCGATAACGGTAGTTTGATCATTATGATAGCCATCAATTCTGATTTGATTTTCGATACTAGGGTAGCATGTAAAGTCTTTATTTAAAACGTCAGCAGTGTGGAGTGCTAGTGGTGCTGCACAGATAGCGCCAATGTATTTCCCTTGATCTTTCATTTGCTTGAGTATCGATTGAACGTTTTCACTTTCACTAAGTATAAGAGTTCCATCTAAACCTCCAGGAAGGGTAATCATATCGAAGGAATTTATGTCGATTGAATCTATTAGACAGTCGGCAGCCACTTCTATTCCTTGGCCACCTTTAATGGTCATTCCGTTGACACCAGCAACGCTTACATCGATGCCACTTCGCCTACAAATATCAATAATAGTGATGGCCTCTATTTCTTCAAAACCCTCAGCTAGAGGAACAAGCATCTTAGGAATAATAATCTCCAATTAATATTTAAAAGAGATAAAGAATATCACATTCTTTGATTTATGGTAATGCGTTATATGTTTTTATTTAAATGGTATGGTTGTTACTGTTGCTAGTCTTAAACCCCATGGCGTTTCAACCATAACCTCTGAGTC
>Ga0208894_1001558_pt1 | contig 13515 bp, 9 predicted proteins | sample ETNtaG_12_FD_185752 | JGI IMG/M metagenome (GOLD analysis project Ga0208894, IMG submission 185752) | Marine microbial and viral communities from oxygen minimum zone, Eastern Pacific Ocean - ETNP201306SV49 (SPAdes) (version 2) | ecosystem: Environmental > Aquatic > Marine > Oceanic ... | reverse complement strand
CGTCGAGCAAAATCAATCGTTGTGACATCAGCATAAACCTTACCGCCATAAGCATGCACACTCTCCACAGCTCCTGCCGGACTTCCCAATGCAGTGATAACAATGGGTGTGCGGTATTTTATAGCAAGCTCTAGGTCGTCATGCCGTCGAGGATTGGATCGGTGCATGACCAAATTTAAAGCCCAGGGTGCTGCGTGGGGGGCCTCTGAAAGCTCAGCCGTAATCTGTTGGAGCCACTTATCAAGAATATTGACAGTGCGAGCATTAGGAGACGGGAAGGATCCAACAATACCAGCCCTACAGCTGGCAATTACCATATCGGGGCCCGACAACAAGAACATTGGCGCCTGAATGACGGGTAAACAAATGTTATTGGCTGACATCTGTGACTATCCTTCTAACAAATTCGTTACTTTTACAATTAGACCATTAATCTGTGAAATATTAACCAACTGCTCACCTACTGGCAAATGACCTAGATTATGCAATTATGAAAATACCTAGGATACTTGCATAAATAGACCATAATGAGGCATAGTTCATAAAAGGTTAATAAGGTGGACTCTATGGGTGCGAATTTTTTTGAAATTACTGAAAAATGTATTGGATCTGCTCCGCAGTTTGATAATACACAGAATTGGATCTATGAGTTAGATAACCCATACCTTCATGGTGTCTATGCGCCGACTTCGGATGAAATCGTAGTCAATGAATTGGAAGTGATTGGAGAACTCCCTGATGATTTATTTGGGGCTTATTACCGTAATGGTCCGAACCCTGTATTCAAGCCGAAAAATTCATACCACCCATTTGACGGAGATGGCATGGTGCACGCTGTGTACATACGTGATGGTAAAGCATCTTATCGTAATAGCTACATCCACACAGCCGCCCTTCAGCATGAACTTAGCCAGCATGAGGCTGTTTGGCCCGGGGTAATGGGGCCCTTTGACTTTTCATTGCCTGATTTTCCGATTAAAGATACGGGTAACACCGACGTGGTTATGTTCAATGGTAGCTTGATACCAACATGGTACAACGCTGGTGTTCCCTATCAAATGAATCCTCTTACCCTCGAAAATCAGGGGGTTTTTGATGTTGAAGGACGCACTCGCCGCAATATGTCAGCCCACAGTCACATTGACTGGAAATCTGGTGAGTTAATTTTTATGGATTACGGTGATGAAGCTCCATTTATGAGCTATGGCGTTGCAAATCCAGATGGAACCCTACGTCATGAGGTGGATATAGAACTACCTGGACCACGCTTACCTCATGATTTAGGTTTTACAACAAATTACACCATCCTCCATGACCTTCCATTCTTCCATGATATGAAGGTATTGCGTAACCATAATATGCGCGTCTTGAATTTTCACCGTGACATACCGTCTCGTTTTGGAATAATTCCTCGCTATGGCCATGGTTCTGATATCCGCTGGTTTGATTGTGAACCCTGTTTTATTCTGCACGTATCTAATTGTTGGGAAGAAGGTGATTGGATAACAATGGATGGATGTAGATCTACTAATCCAATGCCCAATGCCACAAAAGAAGATGGCGTCCTATCCCATATGCTTGCCTACATGCGCTTGGAAGCGAATAACTATCGTTGGCGCTTTAATTTAGTCACCGGTGAGGTGCAAGAGGGAGACATCGATGATTTAAATACTGAGTTCAACAAGATTAATCAAATATTCCAGGGTGTAAAATCTAAGTATGCCTACCACCAGCGAATCCCTCTACTGGAAGAGGGAGGTCACACGCTTCGTTTCAATGGTCTCATCAAATACAATAATGACACCGGACAGCATGTTCAACGAGATTATGGAGAGGGTGTTTTTGGAAGTGAGGCCGCTTTTGCTCCGGTTAAAGGTGCAAACCGAGAAAGCGAAGAAGACCACGGCTATGTAATGTCTCTTGTTACTGACAGTAATACTTGGAAATCTGAACTACAAATCTTTAATGCGCAAGATATTACTCAAGGACCTATTGCTCGAGTCAAAATACCTCACCGCGTGCCAGCTGGCTTTCATGCCTGGTGGAGTCGAGGAGAGGATCTTTGGAAATAGCCCGTTCCAAATGGTGTCACCAATAAATTTTACGCGATGAGCGTCATAAAGAAAAATACGCTAAGCACTAAAGCGAGCTCTATTAATCGTGCTCTCGACGAAATCGGTGACAAATGGTGCCTGTTAATTCTTCAAGAACTTTTATGGGGGGTTAAGACTTTTAATGGGATGTTAGCCGGAACAGGCGCTTCTCGCGGGGTTCTCAGTGATAGACTGAACTGGTTACAGTCTAAGGATTGTCTACGCAAAGATGTGATGGAAAATGGACCTAGGCGCCCCACCTATCATCTGACGAAAAAATCCATTGACCTTTATTCCAATGGGTTAATGGCAATGATCTGGGAGCGCAAGTATTTCGCCACCCCCACTCTGGACTCTATAGAGTTAACTCACAAGACCTGCGCCAAAGCCTTTTGGCCAGTCATGGAGTGCAGCCACTGTAATCAACCGGTAAGCTCCGACGATGTTAGCTTTCATCCCGGGCCTGGGGCCACGAAAGATACACGCATAACCAAGACTCGGAGACGATCATCTTCCAACGCCTCATCCGAAGATCAAGGCAAAACTCTGTACAGGAATTTGATTAATTTACTCGGTGACCGTTGGACTGCTAACGTTATCGCTTTGGCTTTCCATGGTTTGAACCGTTTTGATGATTTCCATCAGGAGCTCCCAGTAGCGACCAACATTCTTGCAGACCGATTAAAACTACTAATCAATGAAGGCGTGTTTTATCGACTACCTTATCAACAAAGCCCGTTGCGTTATGAATACCACCTCACCGATAAAGGTCGAGATTTATTTCCCTATTTTGTATCTCTACTGTCATGGGGCGACAAGTGGTGCGCCAAAGGTAATGGCAATCCTATTTTGCTCAAACATGAGCCCTGTGGTGAGTATTTAAATCCTGAAGTACGCTGCAATCAATGTGGCGATGCACTGATTGCAACTGAGGTTCATTTTAAGTTGTAGGTCATACTGGTAGCTTTGAGTCTTAATACAAATTTTTGTGTTAAACGATATATCAACGACTCACCCGAAGTATTGACTACAAGTTAACTTGCAGAGGCTACGCCCCAGTAGTTATAGCCTGCAAATTTTGGCGTGCTAGGCAAGTACATCTCGTCCATTGTCTGGATCTGAAATCCTGCGGAACGGATTAGTTCGGGAATATTACGATTTAGATGGCAGCCTCCAGCAATCTTTCCCCAAAAAGGATCAATTCGGCTCTGCCATTTCGATACCTTGGCATCAGGAGCCAAGCCATGCTCACAAAAAATCAATCTTCCATCGGGTTTTAAAACTCTGAGCATTTCTTTGTTAGCGGTAAGTGCATCAGGAATTGTGCACATAGTGTAAGTGACTAGCACTGAATCCACATGATTGTCTGGCAGAGGTATGTCCTCAGCACCACTCAGAATAAAGTCAATGCTTACTGCATGCTCATCAGCCACTTTTTGTGCCATAGCATTAAGCTCAGGAGAAGGATCCAGACCAATGATTTTTTCCACCTTCGTTCTATCATAAAAAGGAATATTTAAGCCAGAACCTATACCTACTTCTAAAATAACACCCTGTGCTTGGGGTACGATCTTCTCACGTTGGTAGCTGATCGGTTTCGATCCACAGGCACAATTCAAAAAGCTTGGTAAAATATATTTGTCGTAAAAACTCATCATTGATCTCCTGTTATAGCGGAATTAATTTAGGTCAGTTGCATAACCACGCAATATATCTATAGGAACAATTTTTAAAGCTTGAATATTTGTTCTTTTTAAATGCACTTTGGGTGCGCACCCGGCTTCATGAGACTCAAGGCAGCGAGCAGCAGACAAACACCAAAATTGACCTTCCGCAAGACAGGGGAATTCAAACTCAGGTTTTGGTGTTGATAAGTCATTCCCGCGAGAATGAGAAAAAGTAAAAAAGCATCAGTAATCAAAGCACACACTGTATGAGAACCCTGATTATACTTGCTGGTGCGACAAAATCCATCGCGGAAATAGCCTGTCATTGGATGACTGCAATACTCATCAATAGGCTCACCAAATACGTTAGTCTGACTCACATAACTCTCCAAGAAACTTAAATTGGCTTTGCAGGGCAATACTGAGCAATAAACTGCTGATGTGTAGGCAATTGTTTTAAAGTATGGTCTACCGAGGCCCTATTGCCTTTCAAAAACCGTTCTAGCTCATCGTCGCTCATCATGTTAACAATAGGATGATACTGCTCAGGCATTAAACCTTGGCCCAGCATAACCTGAGTCCAACTATTCTCTCCGAATACGTCGCCCTCTCCCTGAAAGACCCTACCAGAGTCCTTAAATAATCTGAGGCGATGATCTAGTGAATCAGGAATATCCATGTCTTTACACTGTCGCCAAAATTCTGTATCAGTCCGCTCAGTCACATGATAATGCATGATAATAAAGTCGCGAATGAAGTTATATTCATCGCTCATTTGGCGGTTAAATTCATCGCGGTCTGCCTCTGTGATTCCTGATAGAGGGAACATCTGCATGAGCCGAATAATGCCGCGCTGAATAAGATGAATACTAGTAGATTCTAAAGGCTCTAAAAATCCTCCAGAAAGCCCCAGAGCAACGCAATTTTTGTTCCACTGAACAGTTCTTTGTCCGGTGCGAAATTTAATCACTCGCGGGGTAGTCAGAGTTTCCCCTTCGACATTATTAAGCAAAGTGCTCGTCGCTTCATCCTCACTCATATGCTCGCTACTAAACACTAACCCATTCCCCACTCTAGACTGCAAAGGAATACGCCACTGCCAACCATATTCTCTGGCAATTGACCGAGTATAAGGAATAGGTGGGGATACAGGTTTAGTCTGCACAGCAACCGCGCGGTCACACGGAAGCCAATGGGACCAGTCTTCGTATTCTGTGCCCAAAGTTTTATCAATCAATAGAGCAGCGAACCCGGAGCAATCTATAAATAAATCGCCATCAACAGTCAGCCCAGATTCCAAACTTACACTTTTGATATCTCCATCATCAGCTTGATTGACGGCAATAATCTTGCCTTCTATTCGTGTTACATTATTTTTCTCAGCTATCCGACGCAAAAACTTGGCGTACAAGCTAGCGTCAATGTGATAGGCGTAATTCAGTGCATTCTGTTTTAGCAAGCCAAACTTATTCTCTTTAGCGGCCATTAGTTCAGGTGAATAACAACTATATTCCTCGCTAATGCCCAAATTTTTTCCTTTCAGCCAAAAGTGCTGAAATCCAGCTGCCCAACAGGATTGACCGGTATAACCAAAGGCGTGAATATAGTCTTCCCCTTTGTTTTTCCAATTCTCAAACGAAATTCCCAGCTTGATAGTGCCTTGAACTTCAGCGAGAAACTCTGCCTCGTTAATCTTTAACAACTGATGAAGGGCAAAAAAAGTTGGAATAGTCGCCTCTCCAACACCAATCGTGCCAATCTGATCAGACTCGATCAATAATATATCTAGGTCCCTGCCAATCAGCTTAGAAAGCGAGGCAGCCGCCATCCATCCGGCAGTGCCACCGCCAACAATAACGATCTTTTTTATTTTTTGCTGCGCCAAATTAACATCTCCAATCAAGCCGTCTGCGCCCTAAATTCATTAAATAACCATCATGAAACTAATTAGCTAAACACCCGTTAATGCATCAATAATTACTTCAATAACGCATTTTTCTTTTCAATGAGAGGCCTAAGTCGTGAATGGGACGCCACGGCCATAAAGATGGCCTGCAAGTATCCCTTCTTATTAAGCATATCAAAGGTTTCTCCATCTAACTGGTGGAGATTTTGCTCGGCAATAGTATAGAATCCCGACAGCTGATTGTTTGAGCCATCACTCAAAGTTACCTCCAAAGTAAAAGCTTCCAGAAGTTCGATCTCTAACAATGTCTCAATAAACCCTTTGTTGTGCTCGTGCCCTCGATGAATCGACTCTAGGATACTGATCGATGTCTTCAGATAGTCAGTGGGTTCATCGCTCTCAGTAAAAAGTGGCTCGCCTTCACTCTCACTGATTCTCGGATTGTCCATATCAATAGATACGACTGGTCTCTTACCATCTTCATGTTCAGAATCAGCTTGATAACCAATCAGAAACGGGTGTCGTCTAATCATCATAGGTATATAGTCTGCATCCCATCCGTCTTCTGTCAAAAACAAATTTTGGTCCTGCTCAAGCCCAAAAAGAGCGGTTGGATAAAACTGTCCAGACTCTGGGTCTTTACAGAAAAAAATTGGATAACTTGACTGCACATCACGAAACTCCATGGGAAACGTCATAGCATGCATAACATTATCACCATAGCTCTTTGATCGGGCGGTGATCACTTTTAAGTCTTTGTGGGCGTTAGTACCTAACAAGACATAATTACTCATAGCTTCTCCAAACAATACATCATTATTAATAATTAACAGTTTATATCTTTTGCAAACCGTAATTGATGATTTTATCAATTAGTTCTCTGTTCGTTGGCATTGAAGCCAGTAGCTTTTTGGTTCTCTCAGCATTTTCATGGAAAAGTCCTTCTGCTACAGAGTGCGCTTCCCGATCAGATCGCCTCGCAGTCGTACTATCCTGAGTTACAAATCCCATTCCATAAAGCACATATTGGTAACTTGCAGATGGGAACATTTCGTCAATGTGCCCAGTATCTCGGTGCCAGGGCGCTTGCCATCGCCACAAGTCTACAAGTTCAGACAAATTATCAGGGATGCTAGATGAGGAGATATTGTCTTTCCAATAATCACTATCCTGTCGTTGAGAGAGCATATAATGGAGTTTTAAAAAGTCGATTATCCGGTCCCAGCGATAGAGGAATTTATCATTAAAGCGTTTTGCCACCACATCCATTATCTGTCGATTTGCCGGTAATTGCTCAGCAATCATGGCAGCTGAGAGCTCTACCAATACCAGTGCGGAGGCTTCCAATGGTTCTATAAATCCAGCAGACATCCCAACTGCAACACAGTTTTTATGCCAAAATTTAGTGCGATGTCCTGGGCTGAAGGGGACTTTCTTAATCGACGCGGATGCTGCTGCTTCAGGACTAACGGTGGCCGTAATATACGATAACAATTCTTGAGTAGCATTATCTTCAGTAGTATGGGCGCTAGAATAAACGTGTCCAATACCTCTTCTAGTGAGTAGCCCAATATCCCAAATCCACCCAGCTGTCTGAGCAGTGGATAAAGTACTCGAAGCAATAGGATCATCGTCATTGACATAGGGGATCTGAGAGGCCAATGCGGTATCGTTGAATAGAAACTGACTTCTTGAACAGAACGGCACACCAAAATGCTCGCTTAACAACAGAGCTCTAGAACCACTGCAATCCACAAAGAGATCGCCGCTAATATCACCATGAGAGTCAGTTTCTAAGGATTCAATATCTCCATCAGCTGAGGAATTAACAGAAACCACATTTGCTTTTAAATGGGTAACCCCAAGCTTGTCAACACAATGTTTTCTGAGGAGTTTGGCAAATTTTCCCGCGTCAAGGTGATACCCATAATTAGTATGAAATGCATATTCAGGTGTAGAAATCTGTTTTGGAGCCAAGCCTTTAAACATCAATGCATTCTGAGATGATACTGCTTCAGCAAAGGAGACTTTATTGCTGAGCTTCTGCCATTGAGGGGCAAGATTAGTTGAGGCGTAGGACTGGGGAGGAGTAAACGGATGCGTATACGCATCATTGCCACCGGTTTTCCAACTCTTAAATAGCGTACCCTGTTTGAAACTGGCGTCGCAGTCTCTAATGAGGTCAGTCTCAGAAATACCCATTTTTTGAAGCGTAGAACGCATGGACGGCCAAGTGCCCTCACCAACACCGATGGTGCTGATGTCTGGCGACTCTACCAACGTTACATTTATATCGATCAACCCGTCGGATACAGAACCATTAGAACTATGCTCTGCGGCAATGATGCCCGCCGTCAACCAACCAGCAGTGCCTCCACCAACAATCACGATACTTTTTAAATTTTCACTTGGTATCATAAAGCGCAATAACCCATTCACAGCATTTCAGTATAAGCGACATTATCGCTTATTAGCTCAGTTAAGAATAATACTAACCGAATATCCTAATATTATTTTCTCTCCAGCTTTGATATACGTCAAAACCAAAGAAGCCGCTCAAAAGTAGAGCGGCCTCGTTGGTACTGAGTTACTAGCTAATGAAGTCTAAAATAGCTTGTAACGTATGGCTAGATCATATCTTGGACCACCTTGAACGGCTTGCAACACGAGATCTTTAGTCTTGCCATAGACACGAACTGTCTCATCAGTGATATTTAAACCAGATGCATAAATCGTCAGTCTATCATTGTATTCATAGGTAATACCTAGATCCAACTGACCATAAGCTTCAACGTTTGTTGGGTTAGTGTTAGTACCCTGCCCCTGACCAGCGCCCGCTAGGAAATCATCACGCCAGTTATAGGCTAAACGAACAGACAACCCATCTTTGTCATAAACACCAACCAAGTTAGCTGAGTCGCTTAATCCGTTGAGAACAAACTGTCCCTCATCAAATCTCATATTGTCATATCCAACATCGGCATCTGCAAAGGTTGCGTTAGCAATAAAGCCATAACCTGATTCACCAAAGAAGTGCTGCAAATTGATTTCAATACCATCAACTCGCGCTTTCTTCTGGTTGACAGGCTGGGTCACAGTCCATATCAAGTCAGGATCGCCTGGCGCGCCAGTAATTGTGTCTCCATCAACGTAAGGACTGTCTTGGTAGTTATCTAAAATGTACTGTGCAACGATAGTATATTGATTAGGATCAAGGCCACTTTCAGCAATTGCCTGATTCCACAGGGTACCGCCGATGATATTAGGAATTGCTCCCAATGAACGCTCTGCTATGCCTGAACCAATAAATTTATCAACGTCTTTATCAAAGTATCCAACCGATAGGTAGCTTCCTTCACCGTAATACCATTCTGCAGATAAATCGATGTTACGAGAAAGGATAGGCTCCAAGTCTGGATTACCCGACGATGCATGAGCATTTTGGTTGGCATAGAATTGAGTGCTATTGGCTGTTAGACCACCCTTAATATCGTTATAACTTGGGCGAGTAATAGTCTCACTGAAAGAAGCTCGTAAAACAACGTCCTCAACAATTTCAATATCGAAATCAAAGCTGGGAAGAACCATGTCATAGTTGCCTAAGTAAGCAGTGGGCTCACCCCCTCCGACCTTTGGCACTAAATAAGCTTCGTTACCCGCTTTGGCCCAAGAAGTTCCTTCATACTCTGAAGTCACTGCTTGAGAAGTAATGTCAGTTTCTTCATAACGAAGGCCCATATGAACATTAACAGGCATTCCTGCAACTTCAGTATTCAAGTTATATCGAATATAGGCTGCAATGGACTCTTCCAGAGTAAAAATATTACTGTAGCCAGAAACATTGTTGCCAGACCATTCAGTGGATGCACAATAGCCCGTACCACAATCACCTATAGCTTCATAATCAGCGCCGCTGGCTACGTAGGAAGCCTCACCTGCAGCGATCAGATCGTCTAATGAAGCAGTCATGTATTCAGTCTGAATACCCTCATAATCATGTCCTGACAACTGATCAAATTGGCCTTCGACACTTGATCGAATAACAAAGTCTGCCAAGTCTCCTGGGTTGGAACTTCCACCCCAATTGTTTAACTGAACAAAGTTAGATACGGCTTTGTTATCAACATCGGAAAGCTGGACACCAAAGTCGATGCTTGACTCATCAGAGAAATTCCAGGTACCACTAAATTTAGTCTGCTCAATGTTCATCAAGGCAGCATCATTACTGAACACACTACCCGTGATAATCATGTCATTTTTATACAGTGGTCGATTAGTTTCACCGCCAGAATTCAAATCCAGCAACATAACTGGCATGTCATACCCTGTAATAAAGGTTTGACCAACCTTATTGAAGCTTGCCATTGTAATCAATGAGCTGGTTCCATTAGGGCTGTTTGCACCAGTTTCTGCAGATGAATCATGCCAATCAAAGTTAAGCACCAACTCATCATTAACCTGCCAATCAAAGTTCAAGCCCAACGATTTATTCTTGTTTTTGCGTCCATCTTCACCTGTACCCATGGCAAAGTCGTTATTATCAACTGTTTCTTGATAGTAAACAGGAGCTGCCATTGGGCCGTCTGTCCATTCACTACTTTGAGAGACTGCCGCGGTGTTTGAAAACCATGCCGAGAGATCGCTATAAGATCGTTCAAGGTCCATTTCAGACTGAATATAATCCAACGTCATGGTGACTGAGTCTGATGGCGCCATTTGAATGACTACCTGTCCGTTGGTTCTCTTGCTACGATATTCTGCGATGTTATAGGCCATGGACTGAGGCAAAGAATAATTTGCATCTGCTGTAGTTGGTCGATTAACTTGAGCGTCATTATTAGCTAATTTTTGATCTGCTCCATCGCCGGTTCGAGTGTAGTAACCTCCAACGCTCGCTGCATTGACACCATTTTCACGCTCTTGTTGGCTCGCTATCACTGCAATACCAATGCTTCCCTCGGCAAAGGTATCCATGTAAATACCAGAAAACTCAGGAGTATATTGCCCGAGGTGACCATCGTCATCTCCTCGCCTGGAGGTATCATTAACAGCCTTTACTGAAATACTACCCACAGAGTCTGCCTCAAGAGGCTTAGGGGTGGAAATATTGATAGTTGAACCAACACCTCCCGATGGCACATCAGCGCGGCCTGTTTTGTAGACCTGAACGCCAGCGACACCTTCAGATGCTAGGTCACCAAAATCAAAAGATCGACTTCCTCCGTTATGGGTTGGCATCTGGCGACCATTAAGGGTAACGAGATTGTATTCAGGACCGAAACCACGAACCGTTACTTGGCTGCCTTCACCGCGGCTCCTAGAAATAGAAACACCAGTAATTCGCTGGAGAGATTCGGCTAGGTTAGCATCAGGGAATTTACCAATGTCTTCTGCTGAGATCGCATCCACAACACCCATTGAGTCTCGCTTGATATCCATAGAGGCTTTCAAACTTCCACGAATGCCACCCTCAACAATAATTTCCTCTATTACCGCTTCATCGTCCTGCGCAAAAGCAGGTGAGTATGCTCCTACTAATGCCAAAGCTACGCTAGATGAAAGTAAACTCTTTCTGAATACCATTTTAAGACCCCTGAAATGTAAGTACGTAATACGTATTATTTTGAACGGCAGTTTAAAGACACTTTGGGTTGAGTAAGAGACTTCAAGCCGACAAATTATAAATTTAACCCAATATTAAGAATAAAACAGTATGGTGGAGCAAACTTCAAGTTTGAGATTAAAGGCACTAAATATGAGATAAAACGGCTATAAGGCTAATCGGTAGAGGCAAATAACTAATGTTTCTGTCTTGAGTAATTTAGTTAGACGGCTATACAGCCACTTTTTTGACAAAAATACCTATACTTTATAACCCCAAATTGGTCCAAAATTACCATTCTAAAGTACTCAAAATAATGAACACTATACTTTTGGAATAGGCAAGAGATCATTTTTCCAAAATGCTGAAGTTCGTAAAGTATCCCCAGACCTGTCGTATCAATCTTGCTGGTCAGCATATTGTGCCTCTTTTTATAATTATAGGAATTATTATGCTTATATTTTTCCATATTCGACTCAGAACGGCAAAACCTACTACAATAACTATCCTACAATCTATCCATATCTAAACGTGAGCTCTAAGCTATGAAGCCGTTCAATAATGGCACTGATATCCCCGATAGCGATCCAGTTGAAACTCAAGAGTGGATTGACTCTATGCTATCTGTCAGCTCAATTTCTGGACCAGAAAGAGCTCAATTTTTACTGCGACAGATAGAAGAGGTAGTCAGGAATACAGGGGGAACTGCCAACGGTCAACCTTTCTCAGCCTATCGCAACTCTATCTCTTTAGAGCAACAGGGTTCCTATCCAGGTAATTTAGAACTGGAGGAACGAATTACAGCTATAAATCGCTGGAATGCACTGGTGATGGTTATGCGCGCCAATAAAGCCTATGGGGGCCTGGGCGGACACATAGCGAGTTACGCCTCAGCAGCTGAAATTTTTGAAACCGGTTTTAATCATTTCTTTCGAGCGAAGACTAGCGACTTCGCCGGGGATTTAGTTTATTTCCAACCCCACTCTGCACCAGGAGTTTATGCACGGGCTTTTCTCGAGGGTCGGCTAACAGAGAACCAACTGTCTAACTATCGACAAGAGGTTGCGGGCAATGGCCTATCTTCCTACCCCCACCCATGGTTAATGCCCGATTTTTGGCAGTTCCCCACAGGTTCTATGGGGTTAGGCCCGTTAAATGCTGTTTATCAGGCGCGTTATATGCGCTACCTACAGGGAAGAGGCTTAGCAAAAGCTACTGATCGCCATGTATGGGGTGTGTTTGGTGACGGAGAAATGGACGAACCAGAATCCATTAGCGGACTTACACTTGCGGCTCGAGAAGGGCTAGATAACCTCACCTTTATTGTTAACTGTAATTTACAGCGGCTAGATGGCCCAGTTAGAGGTAATGGTCAAATTATCCAGGAACTCGAAAGTCTTTTTATCGGCGCAGGATGGAACGTTATCAAAGTACTTTGGGGCTCAGAGTGGGATGGTTTGTTTGCTAGAGATACCGATCAAGTTCTATTGCGTCGATTTGCCGAAACCGTTGATGGAGAATATCAAGATCTAGGATCAAAAGATGGTGACTATAACCGCGCTAAATTCTTTGACACTGATCCGGCAACTAAAGCTTTAGTTGCCCACATGACTGACTTAGAAATTAACAAATTAAAGCGTGGCGGACACGATTTACGAAAACTGTATGCCGCCTTTGCAGCTGCTAAATCCCATAAAGGGAAGCCAACAGTTATTTTAGCCAAGACCAAAAAAGGCTTTGGCATGGGGGGCGCTGGTGAAAGCCGAATGTCTTCTCACCAAGCAAAGAGTTTGGATATTGATGCGTTAACTGCTTTTAGAGACCGCTTTTCACTACCCTTAAGTGACAGTGATCTAGAAGAATTAAATTTTTACAAACCAGCCTCTGATAGCCCAGAGATATCCTATTTAATTGAAAAACGTGAGGCCTTGGGCGGCTCCCTGCCAGCTCGAAAATTTAGTCTCAGGGATGCTTCGCTAACAAAAAGTGATTCCTCTTTAATTCCAGATACCAGTCAATACGCCAAGTTTGCAATACAACCCAAAGGCAAATCAATGTCCACCACCATGGCTGCCGTTCGTATGCTTGGAGGTTTGCTTAAAGACAAGACCTTGGGGCCAAGCATTGTGCCAATCGTTGCTGATGAAGCAAGAACCTTTGGTATGGACAACCTATTCCGCCAGATTGGCATTTATGCTCCCCTCGGCCAGCTGTACAAACCAGAAGACTCTGAATCTATGATGTTCT
>Ga0208894_1001554_pt1 | contig 13543 bp, 11 predicted proteins | sample ETNtaG_12_FD_185752 | JGI IMG/M metagenome (GOLD analysis project Ga0208894, IMG submission 185752) | Marine microbial and viral communities from oxygen minimum zone, Eastern Pacific Ocean - ETNP201306SV49 (SPAdes) (version 2) | ecosystem: Environmental > Aquatic > Marine > Oceanic ... | reverse complement strand
TATTTAAAAAAGCAGACAATGTGCTTGATATCGGCTGTGGAAGAGGCGAATTCCTTGAGATGCTGAATGACCAAGGCATTAATGCGACAGGTATCGATACTAACGAGGCGATGGTTTCTTTTTGTAATGAAATAAAACTGAAAGTCCAGCAGGCAGAAGCTATAACTTATTTGTCCTCTGTTAGCGATACTTCATTGGGAGGACTTATTGCTTCCCATGTCATAGAACACTTTAGAAATGATTTGCTTTATCAGTTTGCAAAACTTTGCTTCCTGAAACTGAAAAATGGAGCTTCTATAGTTTTTGAAACGCCAAACCCATTGTCAATAGTTGTGTCAGCAACAAATTTTCACCTCGATTTATCACATGTTAAGCCCTTGCACCCGGAAACTGTTAAATTTCTACTGGAGTCTAATGGCTTTACAGATGTTCATATTCACTATTTTTCGCCTTTTCCTGACGACATGAAATTTGAATTTATTAAAGATTCTTTTTTTTCTTCAAAGAAAAAAACTGTTGATCAGTTAAATAAGAATTTTCAAAAATTAAATGACCTTCTTTACGGTTATCAGGACTATGCGGTTATAGGTAAGAAATAAAGAGTGAGGAATTTTTGATCTATGATTAAAGTAGCGTTTGTTGTTCAGCGATATGGTTTGGAAGTAAACGGCGGCGCTGAACTAGAATGCCGATGGACTGCCGAACATATGTCTAAATATTGGGATATTGACATTCTTACCACCTGCGCTATTGATTACGATACCTGGAAGGATGAATATAAGCCCGGTAAAGATGTCATTAACGGGATTTCTATAAGGCGTTTTTCAGTGGATGGAGAAAGAGATAAAAAGTTTAATCAATTTTCCGATATCGTACTTAATAATAAAAACAGCAGGAATATTGAGTTAGAATGGATGAGGTTACAGGGACCATATTCCACCACGCTTTTTAATTATTTGGAAGAGAAGAAGGAGTATTATGACTATTTCATATTTTTTACGTATCTTTATGCCACTACATTTTTTGGTCTTCCTATCGTTAAGAATAAAGCGCTGATGGTTCCCACAGCCCATGATGAACCGGCTATTTATTTAAAAATATTTGATGAATTATTCGATCAGCCCGTGCGCATCATATTTAATTCACAGCAGGAAATGAATTTCCTCCGTCGAAGATTTAAAAACCTTCGAGAGGGGGACATTATTGGAGTCGGAATTAATTGCCCAGATCATTTTGACGGCAATAGGTTTTGCAGAAAATACAACATAAAAAATGACTTTTTGTTATATATTGGGAGAATCGATACCGGTAAAGGTTGTAAAGAACTGTTTGATTTTTTTTTAAAATTTAAGAAAGAAAATAAAATAAGAACTAAGTTAGTCTTGTTAGGCAAGCCTCAAATGGGCATACCTAAATCAAACGAAATCATACATTTAGGATTTGTTTCCGAACAGGATAAGTTTGATGCGCTTGACGCATCCCGCTTTCTCATAATGCCCTCCTTTTATGAAAGTCTGTCTATGGTTACCCTTGAAGCGTTCTTTACAAAAACCCCTGTTTTGGCCAATGGAAGGTGTTTGGTTTTAAAAGACCTGTGCAGAAAAAGTAATGGTGGATTGTATTACACCAATTATGCCGAGTTCTCAGAATGTCTTAACTTTATGTTAGAAAATAATGAAATTTCAAGAAAACTTGGGAGCCAAGGAGCAGTTTTTGCTAAAATGAATTACAATTGGGATATTATTGAAAATAAATATTTAAACTCAATAAACCAATTGAATACCCAATAGGGCCAGATCGCTATGCTCATCAGAATTATTTGGTTTTTAGGTTTTTTAATTACCGAGACATTAGAAGTTATAATTATATGTATTGCAGCATTTAAGGAGTCTTTCTTCAACATTTATAAAAAAATGTTTTCTTTTTCAGCATTCTCTCCTAAAAAAATCCTACTTATAAGAACTGATAGACTTGGAGACGCCGTAGTGACAACCCCTCTCATTGCAGCTGTGAAAGATTCCTGTCCGGATTCAAAGATATATATGTTGGCTTCCACACAAAATGATTTAATTTTTAGAAACAATCCTCATATTGAAAAAGTCTACGCTATTAATGTTGACAACTGGTTGAAATATAGGCCCACTCCTAAAGACAACCAGTCATTGCTTTTAATTTTAATTAAAGAAAGTTTTCAATTTATAAAAAAACAATTAACGGATATTAATTTCTGGAGAACTTTAATACAATTAAAATTTCAGAATTTAGATTTGTCTATTGACTTAGTTGGTCGAAAAAGAACTTCTTTGCTGGGAATGCTTATAGCAAAACACAGCATAACGCATGACTTAAAGAGTTTTTGGTATATGGCTGATTATTGCTTAAATATTCCTTTTGTCAGTGCCTATCCTAAAAAGCATATTGTAAAAAGATATTTTGATTTAGCATCTCAGGGAATAAAAAATTTTGATAAAGTTAATCCATTCAATTACGAACTTGAATTATATGGGTATCCAATAACAAATGTTGAAAAAAGAAAGCATATTCTCTTTCATGTTGGAGGTCTTGATTATAGGCGAATTGATAATAATATTCTTTTAAACATTATTAAAGAATTTGCCTCAAGGGCGAAACGCAAAGTTTATCTACTTGATGAACCAAAAAATCCCAATCTTGGTTTTTTTAAAAGAAATTTAGTGAATTATAAAATTGAATTCATTGATAAAATGAATAAAGAAAATTTGATAAATTTTGTGGGTGAAAATATTTATTTTGCTTTTGTTCCTGATGGTGGGACTGCACATCTTTGTACTACTCTTACAAATACTTTAGTATATTTTGGACCGGGGGCAGTATGGGTCTGGTATCCCTGGTCAAAATCCGAAGCTCGTCATGTTAAAACTTATTCTAACCGGACTGAGGTATGGGAGACAAAAGGAAAGTATTTGCATAGATTTATTTTTTATCCCATACTTTGTTCTCCCTGCTTTGATGTCGGCTGCAACGAATTACACTGTCTCCAGCCACTACAAACCGATTTTTTCACCGAACAACTAAAGGAGTTAGTATAAATTTAGATCCGTTACCAAACCGAACAAAATGTTAACTATTTTTAAAAACATTTATTTATTCCGTGAATTGATATTAAATTTAGTTCTTCGTGAAGTACAAATGCGTTACAGAAGGACTTTTTTTGGATTTTTATGGTCTTTTTTAAATCCTCTATTGCTCATGATGGTCTATACCCTGGTGTTTTCTTTATTTGTAAGAATTAGGATGGATAACTATTCCAGTTTTGTTTTTTGCGGACTGCTCCCCTGGATTTGGTTTACTTCATCGCTGAACGATGGTGTAAACTCACTCATTAGCAACGCTCAGCTTGTTACAAAAACCTATTTCCCTGTAGAAATTCTTCCTGTTGTTTCTGTTTTGACTCATCTTGTTAATTATTTATTTAGTTTACCACTCCTGATTATGTTTCTTATGTTCAATAAAATATCCCTGGGATTGCCTTTATTAATTTGTTTTATTCCACTTCTACTGTTTCAGTTCTTATTTACCCAGGGGTTAGTATTTATTACTGCTTCTCTTAATGTGTATTTTAGAGACGTTCAACATATTCTCGGAAACCTGCTTACCCTGTGGTTTTTTCTATGCCCCATTATCTACCCTTTTTCGATTATTCCGGAAAAATATAAATTTCTGATCTATCTCAATCCAATGGCATTATTTTCAATGGCTTATCAGAATATTTCTTTTTTTAACCGTTACCCCGAACTGCCAAGTTTTATTACACTTTTGTCTGTTTCCTCTACCATTTTTTTCATCGGGTCCGCTCTATTTAGTCGCCTAAAACCTGTTTTCGCGGAAGAACTTTAAAATGGACGCCATTAAACTAGAAAATATTTCAAAAAAATTTAGAATTCGGAATCTCAAAACTCAACATACAACATTGAAATCTCTTTTATTAAGAAAGTCTCGTTTTCCTAAAGGCAATGATTTATTGTATGCGTTAAAAGACATAAGTACTTCAATAGAAAGAGGGAAAACCGTTGGAATTATAGGACACAACGGTTCAGGAAAAAGCACCCTTCTAAAAATAATCTCTAAAATTTACAGACCGGATACCGGACGCATAAAGGTTAACGGCAGAATTTCAACTTTAATCGAACTAGGCGCCGGGTTTCATCCTGAATTTTCCGGAAGAGAAAATGTGTTCATCAATGGAATAATTCTTGGCCTTTCAAAAAAAGAAATAAAAAATAGATTTGATTCCATCGTTGAATATGCGAACCTTGAAAATTTTATCGACGCACCTGTCAGGACCTATTCATCGGGGATGTATATGCGTCTCGGTTTTTCAATCGCTGTAAATGTTGAGCCGGAGATATTGCTAATTGATGAGATTTTAGCCGTAGGGGATGAAGCCTTTTCTCGAAAATGCAATGACAGAATTGAAGATTTGCAGAAAAAAGGGAAAACTCTTTTAATCGTTTCTCACGATTTACAGGCAATAGAAAAGTGGTGTGATGAGGTCATCTGGATGAACCAGGGTATGATAAATGAAATCGGACCACCTCACAAAGTTATGGAGAAGTATAAAAAAAGCATTTCTAATAGCGATCATGGTTCTGATAGAGGAAACGCATTGAGTTTAAAAAAAGCTGCCATAGGAAAACATGGTAGAAGATGGGGTGCGAAGGAAATAGAAATCGTTTCTATCAGACTTTTGAATTCTAAAAATGAGGAAAGTTCTGCATACAAAACCGGCGAAAGAATGACGATCGAAATCGGGTACAAAGAAAACAAACCTGTTTCGAACCCTGTGTTTGGCTTTGCTTTTTTTCGAAGTGATGGAGTATGCTGCTACGGCTCCAATACAAATATCGAAAACATTCCTTTGGTAAAACTGAAAAAAGATGGATTTGTACATATTGATATAAAAAGGCTGGACTTCATCACTGGATTATATCATATCGATATAGCCATACATGATAAAAATGATTACACTTTCGATCACTTAAGTCATTGTCTATCATTTCTTATAAGTTCAGATATAAATGATACTGGAATTTTTCGTGTGAAACATAAATGGGAATTTATATAAGATTATTGAAATATTTTTATATGTTTCTTTTTTTTGATTGGGTCATAAAAGTTAAAAAAATAAGTTTAGCAACAAAATTGAAAATGAAAATATGCAAAAAGAGTGGTCGGATAAACTGGAGATAGGTTCAGGGGAAAATCCAGGTGAGGGTTTCACTCATCTGGATATTAATCCAAATGCACCACATGTGGAATTTGTTGGGGATATAAGAGCTATCTTTATGCCAAAGGAATATGATATCAGTTTGTACCCCACTCTTTTACCCTTAAGACCTAAATTACTGGAAGAAGGTGCCACCCGGTTTCCGTCCACAGCGGAGCACCTTGCGGATGAATTGTGTTTATTCAATGAGATAAGGCTATATCATGTAGTAGAGCACATTCATTGGTACAATCAAATAGCTATGTGGCAATGGTTATACCAGCTCCTGAAGGAAGGCGGTAAGCTCGATATAGAGACCCCAGATATGGAATGGGTCATGAAACTCTATCTTAAAAATCGCAGTAAATGGAGAAGGTTCTTGAATGGAGGAATATTAAACTATCCTCGCACTGAACATCCAGATATTTCTGCTAATACCGGCGAATCACTAAGCAGGTGGGTTGCTTTTAAAATTCATTCCGGTGGGTCCTATGATAAACTTTCAGGAATTCATGATCACCACCTTGGTATGTATGACAAAACCCGCCTGAAAGCGGAATTAGAAAATAGTGGCTTCAGTTCAACCGTTTCGCAAATTCAAGGAACATTAAAGGCAGTTGCTGTAAAACCTATCAAAAAAAGTTGAGGTAAGTCACTCTGGTAAGGTTAAGAACTATTTGGATTCCTTTTATGGGTGAGACCGAGCTTACTCTTTCAATAGTTCATCAATAGAATTTTGTACATATCGTAGCTCTATATTCAGCATACAGGACAAAGTCCCTGTAGCGCAAGTTATATGGCCTCTTTCTACTTTCTGAGGATGATAGCACGGCTGACATTCTATAGGATTCGAAATCGATCGGTGAAAGTTTGAAAATGGTTCTAAAAGCTTGGAGGATGACGGTCCATAGATAATTATGGTCTTTGCACCTACCGCCGACGCCAGATACAAAGGTCCGGAATCGTTTCCTATTACAATAGCGGCTCTTTTTAAAATTGCCGCAAGTAATTCAAAGGATGTCTTTCCCGCAAGGTTGATATTCGGACTTATGGTTTCTGCTAATTCCCTTTCCAACAATGACCCTACAGCTACTACCGGCAATTTATATCGTCTCTGAATATATTGGGAAATATTTTTATAATTTAAAGCTGCCCACCTTTTAATATGCATAACTGTACCTGGATTTTCTCCTCCTCCGGGCGCAATGACAGCAAATTCTCCATAAATATTTTTTTTTCGAAGCACATTCTTTGCCTCTTCATCTTCAGTTATTTTCGTCTCATATTCCATCGCCCGTCCCTCAGGGTTTACTCCTATAACTGAAACCAGATCGAGATAGCGAAGAATCTCGTGCTGGTGCGGATTGAATTTTACTGAATAATCTACCATAGGCCAAGCAGTATCAAAACTCAGCACTTTCTTTGTTAAACCAATAACCGCCATGGATGATACAATCATTGATCGATGAAAGCTAATAACAAGATCGAGCTTTTCTTTTGCCATAAGACGAGCCGCCCTGGCAAATGAAGCCCCAGCCAAAAACCTGTAGCTCAATTCAAACGGTGGGTTAACAATAATTGTCTTTTCAATATGAGGATTGTGCTCTGGGACGAATTTAGAATAATTTCCTGTTATATAAAACAAATTTGAATCAGGAAATTTATTTTTTACTGCCCGGATAGCCGGTGTAGTAAATAAAATATCGCCCGGACAACACAATTTTAAAAAAGCTATTCTGTTAAACATTTAATTTTCCTTGTTGGTAAAATCTTTCAGTAGATCAGTTTTTTGGGGTAAGGGCAACCTATTCTAGCTTTATTAATGTAAAATTTAAACGTCTTTGAAGAATATTATTTATTCCGCTCAATGGCAATGGATTTTATTATGAAACGCATTTATGATAACGTAAATTACCAGATGATCATGGAAATCTTTTATTGCCTAGAAGTTTTTGACGGAGAAGGAAAATGAAAATTGCTATAACAGGCGCCACCGGGTTTTTAGGGAGATATATTCTGAGATGGCTTGTCCGGGAAGGCCACTTTTGCCGATGCTGGAAGCGCTTTAACAGTGATATAAGCGGTCTTGAAAATTTGGGCGGAAAAGTGGAGTGGGTTGAAGGCGACCTCGGTGATGAGGGAAGTCAAAAAAGATTACTCAGAGGAGTGGACGCTGTTATCCACGCAGCATTGGCCAGGCCGAAAGGATTGCAATTTAGAGCAAGCCCCGGAAAAGACTTGATGGAATTTCTCCATTTAAACCTAATGGGGTCTCTTTCTTTGATTGACTTTTCAAAGAAAATTGGTATAGATCGATTTATTTTTATTTCCACCTGTGCGGTTCATGAAGTCATTCTTGATGATCGGCCTCTCGATGAAGCTCATCCTCTCTGGGCGCTATCCCACTACGGAGCCTATAAGGCTTCCGTTGAAAAATTTATCCATAGTTTCGGTTTTGGAGAGGGCTGGAACATCTGCGCCGTAAGGCCAACAGGAATTTTCGGTCTAACACATCCAGCGGAACAGAGTAAATGGTTTGACTTAATAAAGCGGGCCAAAAAGGGCGGACGAATCTCTGTGGCAACGGGAGGGAAAGAGGTACATGCCGCAGATGTGGCCAAAACTGTCTCCCTTCTTCTTAAATCAAACGGAATAGCGGGACAGGCATATAATTGTTATGACATGTATATTGCAGATCAGGAAGTAGCGCGAATCGCCTCAGAAATTTTAAACAGCAACTGTATAATAGAAGATTTAAATAAAGGGCCAAAAAACCAAATTGATACACAGAAGATAAAGAACCTTGGCATGACTTTTGGCGGAAAAGAACTTCTCAGAAAAACAATAGAAGAAATAGTGGAACTTATTTAATCATCCATATTTATAGAAAACTTGACATCTTTTAATTTAGTTGATAGTTTTGTTTAATTAAGCTTTTTGAGGGATGGAGATTTACTATTTTAAAATAAGTTATGATCAAAATATTAAACGACAGAAACTTAAAAATTCTTCAAGCTGTTCTGAAGCATTTTATTTCAACGGCAGAACCAGTCGGTTCACGCACTATTTCAAAGAAATACCTTAGAGATTTAAGTCCGGCTACCATCCGCAATGCCATGTCAGATCTGGAGGATTCTGGATTTTTAAAGCAGCCTCATTCTTCGGCAGGAAGAGTACCAACCGATAGAGCATACCGATTTTATGTTGATAATCTATGTAAAATCCCCAAACCAAGCCATAAAGATTCTGAAGCTATAAAAAATAAATTACAATCCAACCGAACAGAAGCAATGGAAGCTATTTTACAATCCTCGAAAGTACTCTCTGATTTATCTAATCAGGCAAGCATTATTCTTCTTCCTAAATTTGCAAATATCACTTTTAAACGTATTGAACTGATTAAAACCAGTGTGTTTCAGGTGTTAGTTGTTTTTATTTCTAAATCGGGCGTTGTCCAAAACAAATTGATTAATTTGAAAGATGACCTTACTCAAGATAAACTCGATTCAATCTCCAGGTACTTAAATGACCAGTTCACTAATTTGACTTTGCGGGAAGTGAGGAAAAAAATTGTTTCCACTATGAAAAGAGAAAAAAGGATTTATAATAACCTTCTCAAAAAAGCACTGGAGTTAATCCAAAAAGCCTTTATTGAAGATGATATTGAAGGAGACTTCTACATAGCCGGAACAACCAATATTTTTGACCAACCAGAATTCAGAGATGATTTAAAAAAAATGAAAGGTATTTTGAACGCATTTGAGGAAAAGAGCAAACTTATATTTATTCTGGATCAATGCCTCAAAGAAGAAGGGACCAGCATTATTATTGGATCAGAAAATCGAATTCACGAAATGCAGGACTGCAGTCTTGTGACCCATACTTATAAGTATGGTGATAATGTTTTAGGAACAGTTGGGATATTTGGCCCGAAAAGAATGGAATATCCAAAAATTATTTCCCTTGTAGATTATACCGCCACCATATTATCAAATAAACTCTCAGACTCTTAGATAATTATTATCTACCTATAAAAAAGCTATTTGTTAGTCTTCAGCCTTGCATAATAAGGAGTAACTTAATGGAAGTTTCAAAAACACAAAAAGATATCAATTTAGATAAAGATATAAAGAAGAATTTTAACGAAAAACCTCATCAGCAGGAAACGAAAAAAGCCCTGACAAAAAAGACTAAAGGTAAAACAGATAAATTAGAGGCAATCAAAAAACTCTTTAAGAAAGAAGCGGAAAAATTAAAAAAAACAATTGGTGCAAAGGACAAGGAGGTAAAAGAAAATTACGATAAATTCCTTCGACTAAACGCTGAATTTGATAATTTCAAAAAAAGGACACAGCGGGAAAAAGCGGATTCTTTTAAATATGCCGGTGAAAAAGTTATACGAGATATCATACCTATTATAGATGACCTTGAGCGAGCTCTTCACTCCACCAAAAATAACGATAAAGTAGAAGATCTGAGTAAAGGGGTTGAGATGATTATGAACAAAATCAAAAATATCCTAGGATCTGTTGGAGCTCAACAATTTAACAGTCTCGATCAGATTTTTGATCCAAACAAGCATGAAGCTGTCTCAAAAATTGTTACAACAGAACATGAACACAATACAATTATAGAAGAACTTCGCAAAGGATACATGTTTCATGATAGGCTTTTAAGACCTGCCATGGTCGTAGTGGCAGAAAACGTATCGGAAAAAGAGAAAGAAACACTGCCGAAAACAAAATCCGAAAAATAGTAATGGATAAGATAAAGTGGTGAAACGAATTAAGAAAGAGGGGTTACTATTTAGTTTTTGGCATTTCTCGTCAAGCCAGCGAGAACGATATTAAAAAGGCATAGCAAAGCCTAACGGGAGTGGCTATGGAGATCAACTGGTCAAAGTCAATATTGAAATTCCAAAAAAGCTAACCCGTCGTCAAAAAACCTATATGAAGAATTCTCAGCAATTAGTAGAGAAACTATTAATTTACACAAAAAAATCTGTTTAGAAAGATAAAAGATATTACGAAAGTCAGGCCATGACGGAGGAGACTTTGTGTTTGTTCGTAAAAAATGGACTCTTACCAATGATTATAACTAATTTGGTTATTTAATCCTGATTATCTTTCGGCATCGAGTTCACACCTGAAAGTGATGGCAAAGAGCAGAACTGTAATAAAAAGTGATATCTTTTTCACATGTATTAGGTTTTAACTTTTTATAAGCAAGTTATAGATTATCCATCCAGTAATACCTGTAATTAGAAAAAGAAGAATCCATTTTGCTTTTCTCATTTTTCCATCTTTTGAGGATTTAAATACAAAACATGTTCATATTCAGTCCAGCATAATAAGCATTAGCCTTTGATAATACTCTTAGCATCTCCTAACTTCAAGGCCGGTTGCACAAGGCACAGTTCATTTCCACTTACAGATGATACAAATTTCAATGAATATCTAAATTTTTTAACTCTGTTAAGTATCGCTGCACTGCCTTATTGCCAGGCTCAATACTCAATACTTTTTTAAAATCAGATTTAGCGGCATTTACATTTCCATACCAGCTAAATGCTACACCGCGATTTTGATATGCACTTGTGAAATCTTGATTAATTTTTATAGCCTCTGTTGCCATTTCAATAGCTTTACTATAATCACCTGTTTGGCGATAAAGCATTGCTAAATTAGTAAATGAGTGTTCATTTCTTTTAATATTAATTGCCCTTTGATATAACAACGCTGCTTGATCAAACTTTATTTTTATATGAAGAACAACAGCTTGGTTATGGTATGCTATCCAATTATCTTCACCAATAAATACAGCATTATCAAAATAGAGTGATGCTTTATCTGAGTCATCTTGTTTGGATAGTATGTTTTCTCCGTGTTTTGCATATGCGAAAGATAGTTTCTGTTTTATTTTTTTGTTGATTTGATTTAATGATTTATCAGGGTTTAGCTTTGATTTTTCTTTTTTATAATTAAATATAAATGGCTCCATTAATTTATTAATTACTTCATAATACTTACCTGCTTTTTCTAATTCTTCAGCTTGATTCAGTATTTCGGAAATATCATGTTTGTTTGAATAATTATTGCTTTTTAGTTTCTCTTGCCAATTTAAAATGCTATCTTTTGTTAATTTTTCTTCAAATGAAAATTGCTTGTTTAAATTATTTTGAGCAATAACTATCACATATGCTGGTTTTTGATATTTAGCGCTAAAGAGCGCTTCTGAAATATTTTCGATTGTTACTTGATTAGAGTCCATAGTTAACTTGTTATCATTATAGTTTGCTCACCCCCCCAACTACCTTCCCAATAATAACACTTAGGGTGTTGGCATTGATATTTAATCTATTTTTAATGAGAAGCGATCCTGCTGATGTGATTAGGTGCGGCTTGTTTTTGCCTAACTTATTTTTTAATAATATTGCGAGTCCTTTGCCATTAATTCCTAATTTTCTTTACCAGTTTTTAACTCTCTTACTTTCCTTCTGCTTGGCATTCATAACTTTCATTTAATTATTCACATGATATTTTGTATATGGTTATCCCCGCCGCTCCCTCTCTATTATGTTGGCATAGCTTACAATATGGACTCATAGGATTTTGTTTCTGTTTATTCAACTTAGATCAGAACTATATTTTTTTCTACTTGATGAACAAAGTTATTTGTGGATAATCTTGGTCAAATTTAAGTTGCCCTTCCTCAGTATATTCTTTTCTGTTAATTTTGATGTCATTCTTATAAATATCCCTGAACCTTAATCCACCAGTTTTGTAATATTCTCTGTAGACTCCATTTTTTTTGTCATTTTTATAGTTTTCCTCAATCCATAACTGCCCGCTTTCATAATAGATATTAGAAAGTCCGTCCAGTTTACCGTTTTCATAATTATCCTCAATCCATAACTGTCCGTTTTCATAGTACTCTTTATGAATGCCTTCCTTTTTCCCATCCACAATATTTCCTTCTGATCTTAACTTCCCACTTGGATAAAACTCTTTTCTTATTTCAGCCAAAGCAAAGGAAGAGTTAATTAATATTGTGGCAAATAGGAATACAATTAAAGATATGATTGGATGTATAGATGCTTTTTGGACTTCACAAAAATTGCGGCTATCAGAATGGAACTGGAAATGCTTCATGGCTTTCGTCTCCCATGAAAGATAATTTCCAATAATACCATAATTCGGGAGTTGAGGTGAAAGAAATTTGATTTATAAAAATCAGCAAAAAGGTGATTGACTCGTAAATCTGGCTTTGGTTTTATTTTGTGTTAGATTTATAAGGATACCTGCCCATGATTAAAAAATATTCTTACATTTTATTTATTCCACTAATTATTGTTATATCTCTATCCTTCGGACAAGGTTTTAAAAAGCAAGCATTTGATTAATTGAGAGAGAAGTAATAGGCACGGGCGGTTTCGTATCGCCGACCCCTTGCACGTCAAGCAAGGACATTACCCACTATATTCAATACGTTATAGCATTTTGTCCGATAAAACACATTCTTTTTTGCCTTATTTTCCAATGATTGATTGAATAATTGTCGGAAAGAAAATGCATCATCTGGCAGCATCCACCTTTTTTCTTTTCCATTTCATGTCCTTTACTTTAGTTATCTTTAAGTGAACTATCATACACAGCACAAGTCAAGCTAAATATTCTTGTTACCCATTGAATATATAATACTTATAAGGAATATTAGTTTTATAATAAGTTAAATAAGGTACTGATTTATAAGTGAAAAGAGGAAAGGTATCGTCTATGGGGTTTGTGTTTTTTTTTCAAAAAAGAAATTTTTTTTCTGATTCTAAACTGGTAATTTAGATTTATTTTAGACGGATGAAGTCAGGAGAGAAAATTGAAAGGTTAGAATTAACGCTACGTCACACCTTTGCTGTGTAGATATTTGGCAAAATCTTTATCTTTACCAGTAATATGTTCTATGACTTCTTCTACCCATTGATTCAAACTTCGTTCTAAGATGGTCACAACATATTTAAATCCCTTGGAATACATTTTTTTAAGATTTGAAATCTCCTCTCTCATATTATCGTGTTTTTTCTTATGCTCATCGCAGCCTGAGTATTTATAATGTTCCATTAAATCTTCTTCAAATTTAAAGTGCGTTTCCCAAATCTCAAGTAATTTCTCCACATTAACCATTACTCCTTCTTCATTATTTTTCTCTTTTGCCTTCACAATTTGGCACAATAAATCGTATATCTCAATGTGTTGATTATCTATTTCATCTATACCTACAAGAAGCTCCTTAATTTCATTCATT
>Ga0208894_1001553_pt1 | contig 13544 bp, 9 predicted proteins | sample ETNtaG_12_FD_185752 | JGI IMG/M metagenome (GOLD analysis project Ga0208894, IMG submission 185752) | Marine microbial and viral communities from oxygen minimum zone, Eastern Pacific Ocean - ETNP201306SV49 (SPAdes) (version 2) | ecosystem: Environmental > Aquatic > Marine > Oceanic ... | reverse complement strand
CTTGAATATTATTTCGACCCACTCCAGACAACTCACCAACACCTACTCCAATCAGCCCACTTTCAGGGTTTTCGACCGCCGCAGTAAGCTGAACGCCATCAATATTCATGATGGCTTCAATTAGCGTCTTGCCCATACGGCCGCCTGCCCCGGTGATTGCTATGTTGATCACGATATAACTCCTGATTTAGAAACACACTAGTGTAGCGTATATCTGTACTTTGAACTTAGCTAGTAAGGTTGTCGAAGAATTTTTTTACCCCATCAAACCAATGATTGCTTCGGGGAGAGTGCTTGCTCTTTCCAGCAAGGCTCTTGTCAAAATTTTCTAAGAGCTCACGCTGCTCAGCACTCAGATTTACAGGAGTTTCCACAACTACTCTACATAACAGATCACCTTGGGCGCCTCCTCTAACTGGAGCTACACCTTTTCCCCGCAATCTAAACAGCTTACTACTCTGTGTTTCCGGTGGGATCTTCAGTTTAACTTTGCCTGATAGGGTAGGAACCTCGAGCTCACCACCCAGCGCAGATTGTGCAAAACTGATGGGCACCTCACAGTGCAAATTACTTCCATCGCGAACGAAAATATCATGCTTCCGCACATGCATTTGCACATACAAATCTCCCGTAGGTCCGCCATGAGGTCCAGCCTCACCCTTACCTGAGAGACGAATTCTATCTCCAGTATCCACTCCAGCTGGTATTTTCACTGACAGAGTTTTTCGCTCTTCTTTAACGCCTTGACCATGGCAACTGCCGCAGGGATCAGAGATCATCTTGCCTCGACCACTGCACTTTGGGCAGGTTTGCTGAACAGAAAAGAAGCCTTGAGACATACGCACTTGACCAGCGCCACCACAGGTGTCGCATGTGACAGGAGCACTGCCTTTCCGTGCACCTGAGCCGTCACAGGGCTCACAAGCCACCATTGTTGGTACATCAATCTGTACAGTCTTGCCCTTGACTGCGTCTTCTAAATCTAACTGAAGATCGTAACGAAGATCAGAACCCCTGGCAGGTCCACTTCGACCACGACCACCACCGCCAAAAATATCACCAAAAACATCACCGAAAACATCACTGAATCCTGCGCCACCCTGTCCACCACCATTCTGGTCCAAGCCAGCATGACCAAATCGATCATAGGCAGCTTTTTTGTCAGCATCCCCTAAAATCTCATAGGCTTCTTGAGCTTCCTTAAATTTTTCATCAGCTTTTTGATCATCCGGATTTCGATCGGGATGATATTTCATCGCTATACGACGAAAGGCCTTCTTCACTTCTTGATCAGAGGCACTGCTATCCACACCTAAAACTTCGTAATAATCGCGCTTAGACATACTTCGTTTTCTTCCCACCTAAAACCTAACGCCATTAGCAACGCTAGATGTAACCGTAAATAAAGAGGCGCGAAAGTCGTTTTGGAAAGTTATCCAAAGGTCATTTCGCGCCTAAACACTACAATAAATGAAGCTGGTAGATAGCCTATTACTTGCTATCTTCTTTAACGTCCTCATCTTTCACTTCTTCAAACTCGGCATCCATCGCATCATCTCCGGGAGCCTGCTGCCCCTCGCCCTGCTCGCCTTGCTCACCTGCGTCAGCTTGTTCCGCGTAGAGCTTTTGAGCCAGACCCGCAGACGCTTCAGATAAGACTTTTGCTGCTTCATCAATAGCATCCTTATCGTCACTTTGAACAGCCTCTTCTACCTGTTTAATGCCAGCTTCGATAGCCGCTTTCTCTTCATCAGAAGCCTTGTCACCAGCTTCTTCCAAAGTCTTTTTGGCAGCATGAGCTAAACCGTCAGCGGTATTGCGCGCCTGAACCAGCTCTTCAAATTTCTGATCATCAGCTGCATTAGCTTCCGCATCCTTAACCATTGCATCGATCTCTTCATCTGAAAGACCTGATGATGCTTTAATAATAATGGACTGCTCTTTACCTGTTGCTTTGTCCTTAGCACCGACATTTAAAATACCGTTAGCATCTATATCAAACGTTACTTCGATCTGAGGCATGCCTCTTGGTGCTGGGGGGATGTCTGCAAGATCAAAACGACCAAGAGACTTATTTGAAGTCGCCTGCTTACGCTCACCCTGCACAACATGGATAGTCACCGCTGTTTGGTTATCATCCGCCGTAGAAAAAATCTGAGACTTCTTGGTAGGGATAGTGGTGTTCTTCTCAATAACCGGAGTAGCTACACCACCCATAGTTTCGATGCCAAGACTTAAAGGAGTAACATCCAGCAACAATACATCGGTAACGTCCCCGGCCAAAACTGCACCTTGTAGCGCAGCACCGACAGCAACTGCTTCATCGGGATTAACGTCTTTTCGCGGCTCTTTACCAAAGAACGCAGTAACCTTATCTTGAACCATAGGCATACGTGTTTGACCGCCCACCAAAATTATCTCGTCAATCTCTGAGGTAGATTTTCCCGCATCTTTCAATGCAATTTTCAGCGGCTCTAAAGAACGTTCAACTAGATCTTCAACTAGGGACTCCAACTTAGCACGAGTCAGCTTAACAACTAAGTGCTTGGGCCCACTGGCATCAGCGGTAATATAAGGGAGATTAACTTCTGTCTGCTGGCTAGATGATAATTCAATTTTCGATTTTTCAGCTGCTTCTTTGAGACGCTGCATAGCCAGTGGATCGTTGTGCAAATCAATGCCGCTGTCCTGCTTAAATTCTGCTGATAAATACTCAATTAGACGCATATCAAAGTCCTCACCACCAAGGAAGGTATCTCCATTGGTCGCCAACACTTCAAATTGCTTTTCACCGTCAACATCAGCTATTTCAATCACCGAAATATCAAAGGTACCACCACCCAAGTCATAGACTGCAACCACACTATCACCGGTTGTCTTGTCTATCCCATAAGCCAAAGCTGCAGCTGTTGGCTCATTAATAATGCGTTTCACATCAAGACCCGCAATTCGACCTGCGTCCTTAGTCGCCTGTCGCTGAGAATCATTGAAGTAAGCAGGAACAGTAATAACCGCTTCTGAAATTGTTTCGCCTAGATAGTCTTCAGCGGTTTTTTTCATTTTTTTGAGAATTTCAGCAGAAATTTGAGGCGCAGCTTTGCTATCGCCTTTAATCTCAACCCATGCATCGCCATTGTCAGCCTTAACAATTTTGTAAGGGACCATTTCAATGTCTTTCTTTACTACTTTGTCATCAAACCGACGTCCTATCAGACGCTTAACCGCATAAACGGTATTCTCAGGGTTAGTTACAGCCTGTCGTTTGGCTGACTGACCCGCCAAAATTTCACCATCCTCAGCATATGCGACTACTGAAGGTGTAGTTCTTGCACCTTCTGCATTCTCAATTACTTTGGGCTTATCGCCTTCGAGTACGGCAACACAGGAGTTGGTCGTTCCCAAATCAATTCCGATAATCTTTCCCATCACTTATCTCTCCGTTACTTGTCTTAAAACCTTTTCAAGGCTTCATTTAAAAATTTATTCGCTTAACCCTTATATGGGTACGTGTTTAAAAATTTCAAGGGTATCTCCAGTGGAAATCCCCTTTATTAATCAACCAGCTTTAGATACAACCACCATAGCTGGCCTTACCAATCGACCATTTAAGGTATATCCTTTTTGAAAAACATCCATCACCGTATTTGGCTCTAAATCAGGGTTAGGGACCATACTCACTGCCTGATGTAAATCTGCATCAAAAGGTTGGCCTGCTGGATCTACTGCTTCAATTTTGAAGCGAGCCAGAACATCAACAAACGTTTTTAACGTTAACTCTAATCCCGTGGCGACTGCTTTTTGACCTTCATCTGAAGCATCGATAGTACTAATTGCGCGCTCCAAGTTATCGACCACAGGCAACAGGTCTGAGGTGAATTTCTCCAATGCATACTTGTGGGCATTCTCTACATCGCGTTCAGCACGGCGACGAACATTTTGCATTTCTGCCTGTACCCTCAGTACTTGGTCATTGGCCTTGCTGACCTTCTCCTCAAGCTCTTCGGTGCCAGATAACTCATCATCCGCTAGAAGCTCCTCTACAATCTCTTCATTAAGCTTTTCAGCTTCATTAATTTCAGCCTGATCTTCAGGCAGATCATTAGGCTCCAACGTGCTTTCTTCTTCGCCACTTACTTCGTCTTGCATACTTTTTCCTCTGCTCTTGTTTAGCTAACTACGCTAATGCCCAAGATTATTGATTCGGCGGTTAGTTACGATTACCCTATGGCTACATATGGGGACAAACTCCAAAGTTTCAAGCGATGGCGCCAGTAAAATATGTTCGGCATGGCGATTTATAAACTGGTTGGTAATAAACTTTGCTTCTTTTGATCAATATTAGTAATTACACGCTCGTAGAATCTCTCGAGATAGAGTTCGCTCAAGGCACTACAGCCATCACCGGTGAAACTGGCGCTGGCAAGTCATTAGTGTTAGATGCACTAGGAATGGCATTGGGTGATCGTGCCGACACTGACACCATACGGCATGGCAAAGAGCGAGCTGAAATCACAGCTACTTTTGATATTAATACCATAGAAGCCGCAAAAGCTTGGCTTGATGCCAATGATTTTAATTCAGATGAAAACTGTATCCTGCGACGTATATACACCCGAGAAGGGAGATCACGGGGCTATATTAATGGCCAACCTAGCACTATGTCTCAATTGCAGGAACTCGGTGATATGCTCACTGACATCCATAGTCAACATGAGCATCAATCGCTCTTGAGAAAAGAAACTCATTGTCGGCTTCTCGATGAGTACGCAAAGGCTGAAGATCTAGCCACTAAGGTGGCAAGCGAATATAGCGCGTGGCACAAATTACATCTTGATCTAACTAATCTCCTTCAACGTTCCGATGAATTAGATGATAGAAAAGATTTGTTGAGCTTCCAAGTCAACGAGCTACAGCAGTTCGATCTCACAGCTAAACATCTAGAGCAGCTAGAACTTGAACAAAAGACCTTGGCCAATGCCGAGCAAATAGTTCAAGACAGTCATAACTTGCTGGCGATTTGTGAACAGGCAGAGGGGTTTAATCTTCGTGATAGCCTCAATAAAGCATTATCAATACTTGCCAATATTGAATATAAACCTGATGCTCTAAAAATCACTGAAGAACTTCTGCAAGGTGGCCTTATTCAGATAGAAGAGGCTATTAACGAGATTTCTCATCATATTGATCGTTTTGAAGCAGACCCTCAGCGATTGCAAACCGTTGAAGAGCAATTGTCGGCTGTTTTTCAGTTGAGTCGAAAACATCGAGTAAATCCAGATCAATTAGAGATAACTCTGCAGACTCTAGAAGCAGAACTGAAAAACTTGATTGGTGGCAGTGAGAACATTAATGCCTTGGAGGAAAAGCTAGCTGATCTAGCGAAGAGTTACGAAAAATCAGCAAAGCAATTATCATCCAAGAGAAAAAGAGCATCCGAAACAATGGCTAAAGAGATCAATCGACAGCTTCAAAAGTTATCTATGGAAGGTGCTGAGTTGTTGGTTCAGGTTTCTCCTATTAGCCACGGTGAATATAGATCAAGTGGACTTGAAGAGATAGAGTTTTTACTCGCAACCAATCCAGGCCAACCTCACAAGATGTTGGCTAAAATTGCCTCTGGAGGTGAGCTCTCCCGTGTTAGCTTAGCTATTCAGGTCGTAGCGGCGAGCCACTCAAAAATTCCAACATTAGTATTTGATGAAGTCGATGTGGGTATTGGAGGAAGCACGGCAGACATTGTTGGGCAACTCATCAAGCAGTTAGGTGAAAGAGGTCAGGTTATTAGCGTCACCCATCACCCTCAGGTGGCCGCCCATGCTCATCATCATTATCGGGCGAGTAAAGTTATTGAAGACAATAGTGCGGAGTCTCTGATGGCGCCCCTTAATCAGCAACAAAGGGTGGAAGAGCTTGCACGTATGCTCGGCGGTGCAAGAGTTACCAAGCAAACTCTCTCTCACGCATCTGAGTTACTTAGCCTAGCGTCAGCTTAGTGTCTTAAGACTTCGCAAGAAACGAATTACGAGGCAAAAAAACCCCGGTCATTAACCGGGGTTTTTTTACAACTACTGACCTACGCTTCTGGCTCTTGCTCAGGCTCTGAACTTTCAGCAGGAGCGGCTTCTGGAGCGGTACCTTCTTCCAGTTGAGCTTCTTTGATTGAGAGCTTCACGCGTCCACGATTATCGATCTCAGTCACCTTAACGCGAACATCCTGACCTTCAGTTAGATAATCAGTTACTTTAGCAACTCTCTCTTGAGCAATCTGAGAGATGTGTACCAACCCATCGGTACCTGGCATAAAGTTAACAAAAGCACCGAAGTCAACGATTCGTACAACCTTACCATCGTAAATAGTACCTGGTTCTGGATCCGCAACAATGGCTTTAATCGCATCCATAGCCGCGTTCAAGCTCTCAGTATCTTCAGAGTAGATTTTAACAGCTCCGTCATCGGTGATATCAATAGTTGAATTGTGATCTTCACAAAGGCTACGGATAGTCGCTCCACCCTTACCAATAACATCACGAATCTTGTCGGAGTCAATCTGCATAACACCCATGCGTGGTGCAGTATCAGCTACTTCATCACGGCCTGAAGCAAGAACCTTGTTCATTTCTCCAAGGATATGCAGCCGAGCGTCCATGGCCTGCTCTAGAGCAATTTCCATGATCTCTTCAGTAATTCCTTCAATTTTGATATCCATTTGAAGAGCAGTAATACCCGCAGCTGTTCCAGCTACTTTAAAGTCCATATCACCTAAGTGATCTTCATCACCAAGAATATCTGTCAGGACAGCAAAGCCTTCGTCTTCTTTAACAAGACCCATAGCAATACCAGCAACAGGCGCCTTAAGTGGCACACCAGCATCCATTAATGCCAAGCTCGAGCCACAAACCGAAGCCATTGAACTTGAGCCGTTAGATTCGGTAATCTCAGACACTACGCGAATAGCGTAAGGAAACTCTTCAGGGTTAGGTAATACTGCATTGATACCGCGACGAGCTAGACGACCATGGCCCACTTCACGCCGGCTAGTAAAGCCAATACGGCCACATTCACCCACCGAGTACGGAGGGAAATTGTAATGCAGCATGAACGGGTCATCTCTGCGGCCTTCAAGAGCATCGATCATTTGAGCATCTCGAGTAGAACCTAGAGTGGCAGCAACAACGGCTTGAGTTTCACCACGAGTGAATAAGGATGAACCATGTACCTTCGGTAGAATGCCAACTTCAACATTGATACCACGAACTGTTTTAGTATCACGACCATCAATTCGTGGCTCACCACGAATAATTCTGCCACGAACAACTTTCTTTTCCAATTTCTTAAATGCGTCTTTTATATCTTCCTCTGACGCGCCCTCGTCTGAAACTAGCTGTGCATAGGCGCGATCACGCAATGCATTAACACTGGCAACACGCTCTTGCTTGTCAACCACCTGATAGGCAGAATCAACATCAGCACCCACTAAACTGTCTAACGCACCTTTGAGCTCTACATTCTCAGCTTCGCCTTCCCAATCCCATCGAGGCTTTCCAGCTTCATCAGCAAGTTGCTGAATAACGCTAATTACTGATTGCATTTCTTGGTGAGCAAAGAGAACGCCGCCTAACATGATGTCCTCAGACAATTCACTTGCCTCTGATTCAACCATCAATACTGCATCTTTAGTCCCGGCGACAACCATATCCAGTGAAGAGTCTTCTAACTCGCTATAAGTAGGGTTGAGGAGGTAACCTGCTTCTTCTGTATAGCCCACTCGTGCGCCGCCAATAGGTCCATTGAACGGAATACCCGAGATTGATAAGGCTGCTGATGTTCCAATCATTGCGGCTATATCGGGATCGATATTTTTTTCCGCAGAAACAACAGTACAAACAACCTGAACTTCGTTTTTAAATCCGTTAGGGAATAGCGGGCGGATAGGACGATCGATCAATCGAGAGGTTAAAGTCTCTTTTTCATTCGGCCGACCTTCGCGCTTAAAGAAACCGCCCGGGATCTTACCCGCAGCATAAGCTTTCTCAATATAATGAACACCCAGCGGGAAAAAATCCATCCCTGCTTTGGCTTCTCTTGCGCCAACGACAGTACAAAGTACAGTAGTGTCGTCAATTGAACATAAAACTGCACCGGTTGCCTGTCTGGCAACACGACCTGTTTCTAATGTAACGGTATGATTACCGTATTGAAATTTCTTAATTAAAGGATTCATAATTTTACCTTTGTTATTTACCTTGTAGCGCCTTACTTAGATCCTGAGAGTGCGCTGCTCGGGTTACTTATGACTACCAGTCATAATAGTCATAAGTAACTCGATCAGCATCGGTCCAGGCATTCTGTTTAGACGATTAATTTTATGTGTTCAAAATTAATCGTACGGCTCCTTGAAAGGAGCCGCACCATGAACACTTATCGACGTAAACCAAGCTTCTTAATTAGCTGGCCATAGCGTTCAATATCTTTACTCTTTAAATAATCAAGTAATTTACGACGCTGATTAACCATGCGAATAAGACCGCGACGTGAATGGTGATCTTTTTTATGATCCCCAAAATGCTCCTGTAGCTTGTTAATATTTACGGTTAGCAATGCAACCTGCACTTCAGGCGATCCTGTATCATTTTCACAGGTAGCGTGTTCTGCGACGATTGCTGCTTTTTCTTGTGCACTTAGTGCCATGATGACTTTCTCCAATATGCGAGTTAAAAAAATTCAGGTTTGCCCGCGCATACTTACAGACAACCTAACGTGATATCTGGCACTCATGTACCAGTACTTATGGACGATAAAAACTCTACCATCACGAAATTCTATGTTGTTTCCCTAGCAGATTGATTTTAACTGCTTTCAACCACCAGTCTTTTCGGTGCCACCTGACCATCTGCAGTGACTTCAGCTACACCTAAAAAGGTGCCTCCTTCCCGAAAGACGCGCACTATATCCCCTTCTTGGCCATTACGAAAGACCTCATTTGACATTACTGGCTGTCCTAACTGGAAATATCCAGCAACTACTGCTGATAATTCCACCGCCATTCGGTCCGCCACAGCAATATCCATAGGTTTTAGAAAGCCATCAAGGCCCTCAGGTTCCATAGTTTCTCGTTGCTGCTGCAAGCTCTCCAAGGTAATGGTTTCTTCATCTAAAAATGGACCAGCAACATGCCTATGCAGGGCGCTAACATGGGCGCCACAACCAAGTGCGATGCCTAAATCTTCTGCCAAAGAACGTACATAGGTCCCTTTACTCACATGAACCTCAACGTCCAGCTCTGCTTTCAAGCCTGGACGAAAGTCCAATACATCGTATTTAAAGACTGTTATATCTCGCGCTTCGCGCTCCACCACAATCCCTTGACGTGCTAGTTTATAGAGTGGCTGGCCATTATATTTTAACGCCGAATACATCGATGGAACTTGCTGTATCTCACCTTTAAACGCTTCAATAGCTGACAATACTTGTCGCTCAGTAATGGCTGAAGCATCTTTTTCCTCGCGCACATCACCATCACAATCGCCCGTATCTGTGGTCACCCCCAGAGTAAAGGTACTGCGATAATGCTTATCTGAATCCAACAAAAACTGACTAAATTTTGTCGCTTCACCTAAACAGATTGGAAGTACGCCTGTGGCAAGTGGATCCAAACTACCGGTATGTCCAGCTTTATTGGCATCAAATAGATTCTTTACCCGCTGCAAAGCTTGGTTAGATGATAAGCCTTTGGGCTTGTTCAGCAAGAAAATACCATTAACTGGACGGCCTCGATTACGTCTACGGGCCAACGTTAATGACCTTTGCTGTCCGCAACTTCGGTATCTGATTTTTGATCACCATCTTGAGTAGACATTGCATAATCAATTAGCGCTGACAGGTGCTGCCCTCTGCGACCACTTTCATCATAAATAAATGTTAACTTAGGAGTGATACGTAATTTAATGCTGGCTGCCAATAACTTGCGTAAATAGCCCGCTGCACCATTTAAAGCTCTCACTGCCTGACCAATTTCTTCTTGATCACGATCGCCCACAAAGGTGACATGGATTTTCGCGTAGGCAAGATCACGACTAACATCCACATCAGTAACACTGACCATCCCTACCCGCGGATCACGAACTTCGTCGCGAATTAGTACCGCCAACTCTTGTTGGACAGCATCTGAAACGCGTTCTGCTCGGGTAAATTCTCTTGGCATATCAGTCTTTAGCTACACCTACTCAAAGTTCGTTATAGTCGCTATGATTAGAGCGATCTCTTCACTTCAGTGACATCATAGACTTCGATTAAATCACCAGCCTTCACATCATTGTAGTCTTTAACACCAATACCACATTCCATGCCGTTACGTACGTCACTAGCCTCGTCTTTAAATCGACGTAGGGATTCAAGTTCACCTTGATAGATCACAACATCGTCTCGCAACACACGAATAGGCTTGTTACGGAAGACAGATCCCTCAACCACCATACACCCGGCAATAGCGCCAAACTTTGGTGACCGGAAGACATCTCGCACTTCGGCAATACCAACAATTTCTTCTTTGGTCTCTGGAGCCAACATACCTGAGAGAGCCAACTTAACTTCATCCAACAGATTATAAATAATGCTGTAATAACGAAGTTCTACACTCTCTTTTTCAGCTAGAGCTTTCGCAGAACCGCCAGCTCGGACATTAAAGCCCAAAACGATAGCGCCTGTGGTCAAGGCCAAGTTAATATCAGATTCAGTAATACCACCAACACCAGAGGAAACAATATCCACAGCTACTTCATCGTTGGCGAAGTCATGGAGAGCGCTATTAATAGCTTCCAAAGACCCACGCACATCTGTTTTCACAATAAGATTGAGCTTATTTACTTGCTCAGATCCCATATCGGTAAACATGTTCTCTAACTTAGCTGCTTGTTGGCGTGACATACGATCATGGCGTGCCTTCGTGACTCGCAATTCAGCAATTTCTTTCGCTTTTCGCTCATCTGCCACCACAAAGAACTCATCACCGGCATTTGGCGCTTCATCTAGCCCAAGAATCTCGGCCGGAATTGAGGGTCCAGCCTCAGCAATTGGCTTTTTCATTTCGTTAGTCATGGCACGAATTTTACCTACGCTCTCACCAGCTAACATAAAGTCGCCCTTACGTAAGGTACCTTGCTGAATAAGCGCTGTAGCAACTACACCTCGGCCTTTATCCACACGAGCCTCAACGATAACTCCTCGAGCAGGCACATCCACCGGAGCCTTAAGCTCTAGCAATTCGGATTGCAATAACACAGCCTCGAGTAATTCTTCAATTCCATCACCAGTTTCGGCCGAGACTTTAATAAACTGAGTGTCACCGCCCCACTCTTCAGGAATAACGTCTTTGGCACCTAATTCACTAGTAACTTTCTCAGGATCTGCACCCTCTTTATCCATTTTGTTGATAGCAACAACTAAGGGTACTCCCGCGGCACGAGCATGCTGAATTGCCTCTTCAGTCTGAGGCATCACACCATCATCAGCGGCAACGACCAAAATTACTACATCAGTAGCTTGAGCTCCGCGCGCACGCATTGCCGTGAAGGCTGCGTGTCCAGGAGTATCTAAGAAAGTCACCATACCTTTTGGTGTGTTCACATGATAGGCACCGATGTGCTGAGTAATACCACCCGCCTCACCAGAAGCCACGTGGGTCTTCTTGATACGATCCAAGAGCGACGTCTTACCATGATCGACATGACCCATCACAGTAACAATCGGCGCTCGTGGTTCCCCGTCGACCTCACTTTCGATATTTTCAAATTGCTTAGTCAACTCATCTTCAATAGTATCTTCAACCGCAGCTACAGGTTCATGGCCGAGTTCTTCAACCACTAGAAAAGCTGTCTCTTGATCAATCACCTGGTTGATATTCGCCATCACACCCAGCTTCATTAATTCTTTAACGACTACACCTGACTTGAGTGCCATTTTTGCAGCGAGGTCACCAACAGTTAATTCTTCAGGTATCGCCACTTCAAAGGTCTTCTTTTCAACAGGTTTATTAAACGTGTGCTTGTTGTCTACCTTGAGCACAACACCGGTTGTTTTCAGACGATTTTTGCTCAATCGCTCATCGCCATCATCTAACTGCAAACGCGGCTTTTTCTTACCCGGCTTACCAAGAGTCTTTTTTGCTTTTTTAGCCAGTTTATCTTCATCATCATCAACTGGTTTGCCATGTCTGCGTCCTTTATCTTGAACGGAGTCAACAACAGGTGCGGCAACATGCTTTGTAGTCTTACCTGCTTTCTTAGCTTCTTCACTTGCCAGAGCTGATGCAGCTTCCGAAGCTTTTCTAGCCTCTTCTTCTAACTTTTCAGCTGCTTCGTTTTCAGCCGCTTCGCGCGCCTCTTCATCCGCTTTACGGCGACCAGCAATGGCAGCTAGACGCTTGTCTTCAATATCATCTGTGCCTGAGCTTTTCTTAACCACTGGTTCTGCTGCTTTTTTAGCAGTCATCTCAGCTTCTTGCCGTGCTTTTGCCTCAATCTCTAACTCAGCCTGGGCTTGCAACTCTTCATCGCTACGTTTGATATACGTTCGCTTCTTGCGCACCTCAATATTTACGGTTTTACGATTTCCAGACCTTAAGGTACTTATCGTCTTGCGTCTAAGAGTGATCTTCTTGGGTTCACCACTATTTTCGCCGTGCAGACCTTTAAGATATGCCAACAGAGTCTGCTTTTCCTCGTCAGATACCGCAGCATCGGCGGAATTATGGGAAAGCCCTGCCTCTTTCATTTGCATTAGCAAACGGTCGACAGATGCGCCCACGGTTTTTGCTAGTTCAGTTACTGTAACTTCAGCCATCGGTTATCCTCTATTGCTACCCGATTAATTATTCGCTCTGTTCCTCTGCGAACCAAGGTGCACGTGCAGTCATGATTAATGCTGCCGCTTTTTCTTCATCCATACCTTCTACATCCATCAGATCATCAACCGCTTGCTCAGCGAGATCTTCCATCGTGATGATGCTTTTGGCAGTTAATTTATAAGCCAGTGCTTTATCCATACCTTCCATCATCAAAAGATCTTCGGCTGGCTCAACATTAGTTAGTTGCTCTTCGCTTGCCAAAGCGCGAGTTAACAAAGCATCTTTCGCTCTTGCACGTAACTCTTCAGCAATATCTTCATCGAAGCCTTCAATTGCGCTCATTTCCTCAAGAGGAACATAGGCAACTTCTTCGATACTAGTAAAGCCCTCCTCAACCAAGACAACCGCAACATCTTCGTCAACATCTAATGCTTCCATTAAACTCTCAACAAAATTTGATGATTCTGCTTCTTGTTTTTCTAGCGCATCCTCAGTGGTCATTACATTAATAACCCAACCAGTGAGCTCTGAGGCTAAACGAACATTTTGCCCACCTTTTCCTATTGCCTGAGCAAGATTATCTGCACTAACTGCAACATCCATTGAATGAGTATCTTCATCAACAATAAGAGACTCAACCTCAGCAGGAGCCATAGCATTGATTACCAACTGCGCAGGATTGTCATCCCACAAAATAATATCA
>Ga0208894_1001545_pt1 | contig 13570 bp, 10 predicted proteins | sample ETNtaG_12_FD_185752 | JGI IMG/M metagenome (GOLD analysis project Ga0208894, IMG submission 185752) | Marine microbial and viral communities from oxygen minimum zone, Eastern Pacific Ocean - ETNP201306SV49 (SPAdes) (version 2) | ecosystem: Environmental > Aquatic > Marine > Oceanic ... | reverse complement strand
CTTGGTTCTGGATTGGAGTAGTCATGATCCCTTGAAAAGGAGCCAGTTACCGGATGATCCCAGGATTCGTTTGGAAAGGGTCGAGGGGGAAGAACGATGGAATCTTTGCAGGGCTTACAACTTCGCAGCTCAACTCGCAAGGGGTAGCCTTTTGCTCAAGCTAGATGCAGATTGCTGGCCAGAAGATCTTGATCCTGTTGCATATTTTGCGGATGGTTATGAAAGGTGTTGGTTTGGTTCTGGTCTGGATGGACGTCTAGGACAGTTCCTAATGGCACGTGAATCTTTTGAAGCTGTAGGAGGTCTCAACGAAGTTCTCGTTGGCTATGGATTTGATGACAAAGACCTCAAGGCCAGGTTGCAGAGTCTCAACTATTCCGTTCAGCTAATGCCAGAAGCAGCTATTGGGGTGATTCCTCACTCCATTCATGAACGAGTGAGCCGTTTGCAAGCACCTCAGCTCAAATCCACTGCTTTAGAAAATTCACTCAGCTTTGCTCTGCATAGGGCTACTGCAATGAGCAACCGAGTGGCTGCAGCTCACATGCCTTGGACAGCTCAGCGATCAGGGAGTCGTTACGAATGTGTTGCTGCTGGTCTGTGGCGGTGTGACCCCAGCACGATTCCAAAATTTGATGGCTTAGCTGCTGCAGAACTCCAGCATTTGCGTCGACAGGTGTTCTGGTCACGCTTCCTTGAGTTGCCAGATCTGCACGTAAAAATGCTGCCTGTGAAGTTGCTCCCTCCCGATCATGAGGGCAATTTTGCTATTCGTTCTTGGCATTGGCTGTATTGGCATACTTTGCGTCGGTTGTTGCGCATCCCTGTCGATCTGCTTGTGTTGTTTAAGGGATGTTTGCGCCGCCCTCATCCTTGATGGGCACGTTTCTTTTGAAGTTCTTTTGATATTCTGTTGGTGCAATAGTCAAGCCATCACTCCGTTGACAAGACCTGGTTGCTGATGGGCTCTCTAAAAGCATCAGCCACTGGCTTAAAATCCTTTTGGCTTTCACTGGGAGGAAGGTTCTTGTTCTTAACTTTTTTCGGAGTTGGAATGTCTTGAGAATCAACTTGTCCGGCTCTGTTTTTGCCTTGCTTCGTCAAGCACTTAATAAGCATCTTTAGTGTCTTGCCGATGCACTTCAGTTGCTTCTGTTTGACGTTGGCTGCACCACTGTATAGATCTTCATTTGATGTATTGGAGCATTGCCTTGAGTCTCTTGTTGACGTTCCCGAGCGAGTCCCCCTACCGGATTGATCAGGTGATGTCATCACCATCGTTGATGACGTTGTTGTTTGTGAGCCAGTTGTTGCTCGCTTCTTGGATCAGTTGGACGGCTGCTCGCCAGAAGATCTCTTGGTGGTTGCTCGCGGCAGGTCTTTTTTGCTTGACGACTTCAGTTTTCTTTACTTTGTCATCTTGGGGCACCAGTGATGTCACCAAGCTGAACCATTACATCGATCAATTAGCTGAACGTCTCCCTGCAGAGCCTTTCTGGTGGATAGCGGCTCCCTTGATCAAGGTTCTCCCTTACAGGATGGCAGCCATTCATGGACTTGTTGCGACTTTCTTCGCTGCTTTGGTCATCTTTCTTTCCCGTGGCTGGCGGGTGCCCGGCTGGGGTGGTTGGTGGGCTTTGTTGTTGTTGACAAGCCCATTCTTAAGAGGTTTTTTGCAGAACGCTCACACCCGACAGGCTTGGGCAGTTTTGTTGGTTGTGCCACTGTTTCTACGTGCCTCGGGCTTTCTTGAAATACGGATACTTCCTGTGTTGTCTTCTGCTGCTTTGGCTTTATTTAGTCATCTCACGGCCTTCCCGATGCTTATTTTGGCCTCAATCCCTGCAAGTTGGCAATGCATAGGCTCTTTGGCCAGGTTGCCCCGTCTCGTGAAGATTGGTGTCTTTGGATTGCTAGTCGCTGCATTGGCTGTTCTTGCACAACCGATTTGGCTCAAATTGCTGGACTATGCCAGTCAGATGAATTTCTTCAGCCCTTACTCAATTCAGCGACCTGTTTTGGTTTCAGAAGTGCTTTTGTTGGTAGCAGTTGTTCTTGCCTGCCGAAGGAGACAAATATCATGGTCTGTTTTGAAGCATTGTCAGGCGAGTAGGACTTTGCTTCTTTACACATTGATGTTCATCATTGTGCAATGTGGAGTGAGGTTTGAAATCTACCCACAGATCGTCTTCAGATTTGCAGATCCGATAGGGTTGTTTTTGCTGCTATCTGTACTGCGTTGGTTTCAACTGTATAGCAGTAAGCAGATGTTGCTGCCTTTACTTCTCTTTAGTTTGATGATCTGGGGTAAGCAATTGGTTGACCCGGTTGGCCTTAATTGTGGCTTTGATGATGACTTCCTTTGCATCCCTGACCGGTGGCCCTGGCATATTGTCTATTGAGAAGAATTATGCTGACTTGTCAGAATTGGCCCTTTGATGAGGATATGCCCGGAGTCTGGCTGGTGCGTTGGAGGCATTGCTTTTATGGCGGAACCTTTCATAAAATTTTAATGATGTCTGCTCAGACAGCCAGTGATTTTCAAGAGGCGCTCTAGTTCGATGATTCATGTATACGGAGTTTTTATGCGTCTTGTAGGACGATGTCATCGACGACTACTTTGGTGGTGGAGCTGTAAGGAGATTAAAATCTCCGAGCACTGTGTTGATGCGGCTATCGCGGAGGATGATATGCATAGAGCATTGAGATTGCTTGAACATCAGCAGCGCGAATATAAGTGGCATTTTCAGGTGGAGAGATTTATTTTCAGGCCAGATTTTAGGCCAGTAAATCTTGATCAGGCGTTGGCTTTGCTTGTCGGCATTCATAAATGTGAGTCTTTTCTATTGCACCAGTGTTTTTATGCTGGAATTTCCGCTGCTTATATTTCTATTCAACTAAAGGATCAAGTTAATTTAGATCTTCTCCGGCCGTGGCTTTTCAGGCAGGCATGTCTTCTGGGCTCAGATCAGCTTACATTTAGTCCTCATTGGCGCAACCGTGAGTGCCCTTATAAGCAGACAGTTTCTGTTCGAGCATGTTTACTACAGCTATGCCTTGCAGAGGGGAGAGTTGCTGCCAAAACAATTGAGTCGCTTGGCAATGCAAATTTACGACTTCTCAATACGATGTCTTTTAGAGAGATCTCTGCTGATGTGCTCTATCGCAGTACGACTAACCTATTAAGGGGGCTTTTGTGTCTGAGCTTTGATCGATTAGGCTGCCATCAGCTGTACACTTCATTGAAGAGATTGCGTACAGAACTTGAATGTCGCCGATATAGAAAGCCTGTTGAAATGGCCAAGGAGAATCATCTTGGCCTCTTGAGTGAAGTGCAAGATCTGGTTCAGTTGGCTCTTGCGTCAGATTCACCAGTTTTGCGAGAAAGGAGGCTTGCCATAATGATTAATACAGTGACACCTGATGTTGCTGCTGGAGCACGTGATTGGCTTGACTTCCTTGAGCTGAACTTTTCCCCGGAGACCTGAAATATGGCCAAGGTTGTGCTGCATATCCATGATTTGGGTTTGGGTGGCGCAGAGCGTGTTGCCCTGAAGTGGATAGCTTGGTTGCAGGAGATGGGGCATGAGGTATCTCTTCTATTAGGGTTCCCACCCGATGAAGTGTTTTTTCAGGCGCCGCCTGGCCTGCAAGTAGTCAACCGCCCCATCGGATCTAAAGAGTCGACATGGAGATGGCTGCGAAGTTATTTAGCCAAGTATCCACCTGATTTGGCAATTGGTGTCTCTACTAGGCCATCCATTAACTTGCTATTGGCCAATGTCGGTAAACCCTGGCGAGTCATAGTCGCAGAGGTGAATTATCCACCAGCAAAAACATTGCCATTGTCGTGGTGGATTTTACGTAGACTTCTTTATCCAAGTGCAGATCTACATCAGGTTCAAACTTCAAGAATCGGTAAGTGGCTTGAAGACTCAGGCTTGACCAGCCATTGGCGGATTGTGTCTAACCCCGTGGAATGGCCTTTGCCGATTCAGGAACCTATTATTGCCCCTGAATTATGTCTTCCTGAGAAAGCAAAGGTTGTTTTAGCTGTAGGGACTAAGCCTTACCAAAAAGGATTTGATCGATTATTGAAGGCCTTTAGTTTACTTGCTAATGATCATCCAAATTGTTGGCTTGTTATCGCTGGTGTTGATCAGAGCCATCCTTACTTGCGTCAGGCTTTTGCGGATCATGTCAATGGTCAAAGCCGGCGCCTGTTAATTAGCCGTGTCGGGAATGTGGGTGATTGGTATGAAAGAGCTGATCTTTTTGTCCTTAGTTCAAGATTTGAAGGTTGTCCCAATGTACTAATGGAAGCAATGGCGTCTGGGACTGCCTGCCTTGCCATTGATTGTCCAACAGGGCCCCGAGAGTTGATTCAGTCAGGCGTTAATGGCGAATTACTTCCGGAGAAATCTGATGTGAAGACTTTGGCCGACACAATTTCAAATTTGATTGCCAATTCTTCAATGATTGAAAGACTAGGAAACTCAGCTCGGAAGGTCCGCGAACTGTATTCCCCGTCTGTAGTACGGAAGCAGTTTGAGGATGTTGTTCAACAGGCTTTGGATCCTTTGGTGATGGTGTTTGCACCAACGAGACGTTCCCCTACAGAGACATTTATACGTAACAATCTTGCTGGGATGCCTTTGAGGCAAACTACTTTTTTCGGAGATGAATGCAGCGGCATTTTGCATGTGCCTGGGCAAATGGCCTATGGCATGGCAATTTTCATCAGCAAGGTCTTCACCCGTCTTGGCCTTCAGCGATTGTCCACGTTCCCAGCATCATTGATCGCTTATTGCCTTATTCGTTGGTACCAGCCAAACGTGATTCTTGTTGAATTTGGTTTCCATGCAGTGCGGGTAATGGATGCTGCTCGTTGGAGTGGCGTGCCTCTTGTTGTGCATTTTCGTGGTTCTGATGCATCCGCAGACAGGCGTTTGAGAGTTCTGCAGGAGCGCTATCAGCGTTTGATGAGCATCGCATCAGCCTTCATCGTTAAGAGCCGTCCCATGAAAGTTGTGCTGGAGGGGCTTGGAGCAGATCCTGAAAGGATCACAATCAGCCCTTCTGGGGCAGACCCGGCTTTGTTTCATGGAGCCTCGCCTGCAGAGGCGTCGCCGCGGGCATTGTTTGTCGGTCGATTAGTTGAGAAAAAGTCTCCCTTAGATGCGCTCGAGGCTTTTGCCATGGTTCAGCAGCGTTCCGAACTGCCACTGCAGTTGGATTTCATTGGCGAGGGTCCCCTGCGATCAGAGTTGAAGGAGCGAATTATTGCCCTTCAATTGCAGGATCGAGTTTCGCTTCTAGGTCTGAAATCACCTGCTGAGGTTGCTTCTTTTATGCGTCAGTCGCGATGCCTTCTTTTGCCATCGCGTGTTGCTTCAGATGGCGATTCGGAAGGATGCCCAGTTGTGGTGCTTGAGGCTCAATTGGCAGGATTGCCAGTTGTCTCCACTTTCCATGCTGGAATTCCGGAGGTTGTAGTTGATGGTTGTACTGGTTTTCTCGCTCAGGAAGGTGACGTGGTAAATCTTGCCGATGGTTTGGAGCGGCTTTTATTGAACTCTGATCTGGCTGGTCGTATGGGTGAGGCAGCGGCTGCCCATGCTCGCACCCAATTCACTATTGAGGAGCACCTCAGGAGCGTTGCAAATGTGTTGCGGGATTCGGCGACTAGTTAGCTGAGATAGGCAAGTAGAAACCAGCGCAGTTGAATGACCCAGATCAATAGAGAAATGAATCCCAACATGCCTGGTCCGAATACCTCAGAGCGATGTCCGGGCAGCATCGTCGTTAATCCGCCGATCCAGCCAAGGACTACAGAAGGCATGAAGTGGATTCCATAAACCCAGCCATGCATGGCGAGTGATTGAGTCAGCATTGGGACGAAAAGCCAAGATCCTCCAGCACCTAAGACCAATAAAATTTGGCGTTCTATGCCCTTGAGCTTGGCCAGCACAATGAAGAAGAAAACGATGCCAAGAATCCACACGGCAATATGTTCAATGCGGATTTGGCTGTCATGCAGAAATCCAGGCAAACCTCCTGAGCGTTGTTCATAGAGGAAATCAATGGCATCGAATAAACCGTCGTGACCATGCATGCTTGTGGTCATTCCCATGCGCCTCATTAATCCACTCCCGTAGAGCTTTTCAGGGATCAACAGGGTTGCGATTGTGCGTTGGATCCAGTAGAGAGCAATGCCAGCAAAGGCTCCTGGTAGAAGACAACGCAAACCACGCCGAAGCTTGGGGGTGGTTGGAAACAGCTGGAGCAGAAATAGGCTGATTAGGTTGACAACACCCAACATTGGGTAGATCCAGGACGTGAAAAAACCAAGGCAAATTGCTAGCTTTGGCCTTTGATTTGTTTTTTTGTTTGTTGTTTCTTCGTTTGCTTTCTTTAACCAGTTTCCTAGGACAACAACAGTGGCCAACCAGAATGTTAGACCTAGGTAATCTGGTTCATCCACCAGGCAGAAGCGCAGCATTGCTTCATTGCTGATTGTTAGGGCATAGGTGCATAGAAACACCAGGTTGGGCGGAATCGAGCTTTGCCCGTTGTCTCCCTTCAAACAGAAACATAGTTTGGCGAGACTGCCTAGAAGAAAACCATTGAGGCTCACAACGGCGAGCGAAAATATCAGCTTGAATGAAGGAAACCCTGCTAATCCGAAGACTTTGAATGCTGCCCAGAGATGGAGAAGATGAAGCGGAGTTTTGCGTTGATAAATCTTTTCTGGGGTTACCTCCGGCGGCAGGTAGCCCTGCCCCCAAGAGAACATGCCAACCATGCTCCAGAAGCCATGATCTTCCCAGGCACGAACAGCATTCAGCGCCTCTTGGCCGAAATCGAACAGATGTTCAGCTAGCCCCGTGTCAATGAGGCGCCAGTCGGTGAAAGCCGTGATCGCGATGAGAGCGAACACGGTGAGTCCATTGGATGTCAGTAATGGATGCTGTAGACGCCTTGAAGAAAGATCCACCGTTGAGAGGGAATTTGGCCTTAATTGGCTTTGAGATTAATCCCAAAGTTCTTAGCAGGCCTCTGTAGCCTCTCCCCATGAGCTTTCTGGCCGGCCTTAACGACGCCCAGCGCAGGGCTGTGGATCACCACGCCGGGCCTTTGTTGGTGGTGGCAGGTGCTGGCAGTGGTAAGACCCGCGCACTTACCCATCGCATCGCTCACCTTATTGGGGAGCATGGTGCTGACCCGGCTCAGATTCTTGCAGTTACTTTCACCAATAAAGCTGCTCGGGAGATGAAAGACAGGCTTGAGCTGCTTTTGGCTCAGCGCTTGGCGCAGATCCAGTACGGCCAGCCCTGGAGCACGCTGCCGCCGGTGGAGCAGCGTCAACTGCGTTCGCGCATCTACCGGGAGGTGACTAAGGAGCTGTGGATCGGCACCTTCCATGCGCTGTTTTCGCGCTTGCTGCGTTTTGATATCGATAAGTTCAAAGATCCGGAGGGCCTCACCTGGACCAAGCAATTCTCAATTTATGACGAGGCTGATGCCCAGAGCCTGGTGAAGGAGATTGTTACTCAGGATCTTCAGCTAGACCCAAAGCGTTTTGAGCCGAAGAAGGTGCGCTGGGCTATAAGCAACGCTAAGAATCAGGGCTGGCTACCAGCCCAGCTTGAGGCCAATGCAGAAGGCCAGCGGGGCAAGCTTACCGCTGAGACCTATCGCTGTTACCGAAAGGCTCTTGCGGCGAACAATGCACTCGATTTCGACGATCTTCTGTTGTTACCAGTGCAGTTGCTACAACAGAACGAGCAGGTTCGCGGCTATTGGCACCGCCGCTTCCGTCACGTGTTGGTGGATGAGTATCAGGACACCAACCGTACCCAGTACGAGCTGATCAAGCTTCTGGCGATTGATGGTCGAGATCCTCAGAGTTACGACGATTGGCAGGGGCGTTCAATATTTGTGGTCGGCGATGCCGACCAGAGTATCTACAGCTTCCGGGCTGCGGATTTCACCATCCTGATGGGATTTCAGGACGATTTTGGTGATCAGGCTCCGGAGGACTCCACACGGACGATGGTCAAGTTGGAGGAGAATTATCGCTCCACTGCCACGATCCTTGAGGCTGCCAATGCGCTGATTGCGAACAACACAGAACGGATCGAAAAGGTATTGCGACCGACGCGTAGCGAAGGAGAGCTGATCACACTCACTCGTTGTGATGATGAGATTGCCGAGGCCGAAGCAGTGGTGCATCGGCTGAGGATGTTGGAGTCTGCAAACCCAGAACTCAGTTGGGGTGATATGGCGGTGCTTTACCGCACCAATGCCCAATCACGCGCCATTGAAGAATCATTGGTTCGTTGGGGAATTCCATATTTGGTGGTGGGTGGCCTTCGTTTCTATGACAGACGTGAGATCAAAGATGTGTTGGCGTATCTGAGGCTTCTTGTTAACCCAGCAGACGGTGTAAGTCTTTTGCGTGTTATCAATGTGCCTAAGCGGGGAATTGGTAAAACCACTATTCAGCGCTTAACCGATGCGGCTAATCAGCTGGGTATCCCGCTTTGGGATGTGGTCAGTGATCCGGAAGCCGTGCGTTCTTTGGGTGGTCGATCAGCCAAGGGTCTTTTGCAGTTTTGTGAGCTAGTCAATGATTTGCAGCGGCAGATTCAGGAGTCTTCTCCTGCGGAATTGATTCAGCAGGTGATGGAGAAGAGTGGCTACGTGAGTGAGTTGATTGCTGATGGAACGGATGAGGCGGAGGAACGCCGACGGAACTTGCAGGAATTAGTTAATGCAGCTCTTCAGTATCAGGAGGAGAACGAGGAAGGTGATTTGGAGGGCTTCTTGGCTAGTGCTGCGCTATCTAGTGACGCAGACAGCAAGGACACTGCGGCGGACCGGGTCACCTTGATGACCCTGCATAGCAGTAAGGGGCTTGAGTTCCCTATCGTTTCTCTGGTAGGTCTGGAGCAGGGGCTTTTCCCGAGCTATCGCTCGCTAGATGATCCTGCTTCGCTTGAGGAAGAGCGTCGTCTTTGCTATGTGGGGATCACACGTGCCAAAGAGCGTTTGTTTATTTTTCACGCCACCGAACGCCGGCTCTGGGGAGGAATGCGTGAGGCTGCTGTGCCATCAGTCTTTCTTTCGGAACTGCCTGAATCCTTAGTTCAGGGTGATGTCCCTCAGAGCGGTGGTGCCGCGTTGCGCCGTGAACGCCGCATGGAAAGACTGACGCGTGTGGATCGTGAGCGACCTGGTTCGCCGCCAGCAAATGCCGTTCGGCGCCGAAAAACTGGTCCAATGCCAGGTCGCAGTTGGAATGTGGGTGATCGGGTTAGACACGCCAGCTTCGGTGTTGGAGAAATCACTCATACCTTTGGGAGCGGTCAAAAAGTGTCGATAGCGGTGAAGTTTGCCGAGATGGGGCCAAAGATTCTCGACCCCCGTCTTGCACCGATAGAGCCCGTGGGGTGAGGTGACTAGATGACTGCTGGCATCACTCAACGTGCGGATGATTTAAATCAATGGTTTTGTTGTGGGTGGGTGTCCTTAGCGGCCGAGCAGCTCCGCGATTTCTTTAGAGGAGGTCTGAATGCTTAAGCCCCAGTAAGGATCAAGCAGTTGATGGACTGCCGAGGTTTGCTGATCGAGCGGTAATTGAAGCGCCAAACGCAGTTCTCCGCTCAATCGTTGCCGCTCTTGCCATTCGGCCTGCTCCTCCTTTACTTTGCCGGTCGGTAGCTGGCGCAGATCCTGCTCGGCGGTCACATCGATCCAGTGAAGACGAGTTTTTAAAGCTACGGCATAACCCAGATGTGTGCCGAAAGCATTGGTTGCTAATCCATTACTCAGCTCCAGAAGCGTACGCAACGCGTCTAGAAACCAGGGATTGGAGCGGTGGCCATTGCAGGCGGTGATCCAACTATCTGGCAAAGGCAGGTTAAGTGGATCTTTCCAGTGACGTAGCCACACCACTCGGCGGTAATCGTTTTGAACGGCTATGGAGCGGACGGCATCTATGCAAGCCTGAACATCCATGGAACGTTCCACTTGATCCCAGCTGTGGGCAAGCACAACAAGCAGGGTTTTGCCCGAGTGTTGTCGATGTCTCTGCAGTTGTTCCTCTGTCAGTAACGGTTTCGCGAAGCGAATCCAGGGCCCAATCGGGTTCGCAGGAACTGCGTGCTTTTTCTGTAACCATTGGGCACGCAAAGGACCCATGCAGAGGTAGCCCTGCTTTGCCCAGGCTTTGGGCACTTCAAAACGTGAACTTTCTGCGACTTTGAGGCCGTGCTCTAGGAGCACTGGCAATGGAGCTCCCACTAGTGGCAAACCGCAATAGCGTTTCAGCTGAATATCGTGACCATAGTGATGCGAGGACGGCTCTCTTTCTCGTCGATTTGGGGTGAAAAAGGCTTTTTTCTTAAATGGACTTTGGAATCGCCCCTGGTGCCAAAGGTCATGACAAAGATTGGGCTGCATCGGCTGACCTGAGTAGGCCTGATGCATCAACCCGCGCCAGGCGTTCAAGGCTTCCCATTCCCCTCGTGCCACTCTTCTCCCGAGCAGGATGCGTCCCCAAGCGATGGTCTGCCAGCGCAGGGTGTCTTTCATAGAAAGCTTTGAAAGGGCAGAACAGTTGCAACGGTATTGATGGCAAGGATCTGCTTATACATATCTTCAAGTCGATGTAGTGGAACCATGTTTGGTTTGTCACTGAAGGTCTGATCAGGGTAGGGATGTAATGCCATAAAAAGCCTGTTTGTGCTTAAAGCTTTGGCGACGCGAGAAAAAGTTGCTACGAATTACTTCTGTTAACTACTGCTTTTGCCTCGGTCTGCCGGTTGTTCCACCGAGTGGTCGACATCAAAAATCAATGACTCCTAAGTGGCTGTAGTTACTGAACTCTGCGGAAATCAACTGGTAGGGTTTTGTGAAGCTGTTAACTCTCTGGCTTAGCTATAGGTGCAAATTCCCAGACTTGAGGGCTGTTTCTTTAAGCTCTTAACTCCCTGGTGCATGGCTGGAGAGGAGTGGTAAGAGCGGAACTTTTCTAGTTGATGACGTTGCTGTTGACTTTCACCCTTGTCGCAGCAGCAAGTAGAGGGTTTTTGCAGCGGATGATCAATATGGTGGTGACAGTTTGCTTGGCATAAACAGTCTCATGATCAGTGCCGTCCTATTGCTCTATTTAGATGAATTGGTTGATGAGATTTGTGGTGATTACGGTTTTGATTTTCATTGGCTATTCCTTGGTAAGCGCGCAGTTGTCAATGTTGTAGGAGGAATGCCTTTGTTATTTGATATGTTTTACCAGTTGATCTGGTCGCTCCCACTAGTCAGGCAGAAATTCTTATGACATCAACATCACCACGAAGCTCAACCAGCCCGTTTTGGCTGATGTACATTCCCTGGTTCCTTGGTATAACTATTTGCTTACTGTTGTTTAATGCGGCTTTGGGAAATGCGGGAAATTCTCTGAACCATTTGGCCTCAACATGCAATATTCGCTTGCTTGATTCTGTTCGCTCTTGGGACGAACTTGGCTTCTGGCAGCTTGGTGGATTGATGACGTTTCGAGGCGTGTTGCTTCCGCCACCTTTGCCAGTACCGAAGGACCTTTATTCTTCTCAATCTACCCTATATATTATCCCTCATTTCTTTGCTTACCAGCTTGCTGGAGTGGCTGGCTTTTGGCAAGTGATTCGGACTTCTGCTTATGCAGCTGCGGCTTTACTGTCTTGTTCTGTTGCAACGCTTTCATGGCTCATTATTGAAGAACGAGCTCGATTGATTTCGATGCCTCGTTATGTATTGGGTTTGGCCTTATTTGCTTCCTTCGCTGTAGTCTTTCCCAGCGAAGGTATTTGGGGAGGGCTTTGGAACAGCGACGACCGTGCTCTTTCAGCTGTTCTTGTGGCAGTTAGTGCTTCATGCCTGGCTTTGGCGAGTCGTTTTAAACGAGCTTGGCTGTATTGTCTGACCGCAGTGTTGTTGACCATTGCTGCTATTGGCTGTCCCCGGATGGGAGTGATGTGTGCAATAACTGTGTTGATTGGGCGTTATGCACTTGACTTGAAGGATCCTTTTGTGCGTGCTATCTATTCTTGGCCAATGGCATTGACCCTTTTGGGTGCTAGTGCAATGCATTACATCCGCCTTGGCATTATCGATATGACAGGGCGATTCGTGTTGGGGGGTAGTCCTTTAATTGATCGTTTTGGTTTGCTTCATAAAACGCGAGGCAAAGGTCAATCAGACCTGGATTATGAATCCATAGTGCAATCTTTTGGTTTTGCATGGAGGCAGTCGGAATTGATGATTGACAAGATATCAAAAGTCGCAAACTTTGAACATCTTCTTCTTTATCTTTTGGCAGCTGTTGGTTTGGTTGCATTGATTAATTACTGTAATCGTGTGAATTCTGTCTACTCAGGTTCGCTAGCAATAATAACAGCTCCTCCTTTGCTCTGGTGCATTTTGATTAACCAGTCGGTAGCAGAGCATCCAGATATCCATGCCATTACTTGGACAGCCGCTATAGGGCTGGGCTTGGTTTATCTCGTCGCATGTCTTGCAATTGCTCTTCGCAATCGCTTGGGTTTATTTTGCTCTGTTATGAGTGGGAGCTGGATCGCATACTGGTTGTTTCTTTGGCAAGTGCAATATTTTCTGCGGGCGTATCCCGCGTTGCGATCTACGTATCCCTTATGAAAGCTTTCAAGAAAGCGCTTCTTTATCTATGCAAGCGAGTTTTACGTGCAATCAAAGGCCAGCAGTATAAGCGATTATTTGAGAGCTCAATTGGCAAGCAGCCTTGTTTGGTTGCGTATTTGCCTCAGCAAAATCGGGGCTGGATTCTCTATCTCCTTTGGAGGGATCTTCAGGCGCAATTTAGTGGAATTAAATCAGTTGGTTGTGATATTGCTGGGAATGAAGCTGAATTGCGCGAATTCATCAGTCATCACGATATTTATGTAGTAGCCATGGGCTTGAAGTTTTTAAATGAACTTATTGAGTTTGGAGTGCCTGAAAAGCGCATTGTCCTATATCACACACATGTTCGCTTGGGCTTGCCGCTTCATCGGCTTGAGCAGCTTCATGGAGTGCTTGTTTTAAATCACTTTGAACAAGAATTGGTTGCTATGCGTAAGGTCAATAAAAAACGCATTCATGTTTTTCCAGCAGGATATGATCCCTGCTTGTTTGCTAATAATGACCAATATCGGGTTTCTCAGGAGTGTGGAGAGCGCTATATCGATGTTTTATTTGTTGGTCGTTACCGTGAAGGTTCTGATGGTTATTATCACAAGCGTAAACGTTATGCCTTGCAAGTAGAGATATCCAATCGTTTGATTCAGATGGGTCTAACAGTAGCAATACTAGGCCATGATTGGCAGAATTGTGAATATTCTCTTGATCATCGCGTTCGCTTGATTGATCTGCCACATTCTGAAACTCCAAAGATCTATAAGAATTCTCGCTTGGTGTGCTCTGTGGCTGCTCAGGAGGGTGGTCCTGTCTCTTTCCTAGAAGGAATGGCTAGTGGCTGCTTGATGCTGTCATCTCCCACAGGCTTCCCAGC
>Ga0208894_1001541_pt1 | contig 13585 bp, 12 predicted proteins | sample ETNtaG_12_FD_185752 | JGI IMG/M metagenome (GOLD analysis project Ga0208894, IMG submission 185752) | Marine microbial and viral communities from oxygen minimum zone, Eastern Pacific Ocean - ETNP201306SV49 (SPAdes) (version 2) | ecosystem: Environmental > Aquatic > Marine > Oceanic ... | reverse complement strand
GACATCGGTGTTTGAGAAGTTTGGCCTTGAAGAGGTGATGCCTGAAGTCAACGAACGTTTTGATCATGCACTCCATCAGGCGATAACCCCATGCTGGAGAGCAGTGATGTAGAACCCAACCACATTGTTAATGTGGTGCAGAAGGGGTATCGCCTGAAAGATCGCCTGCTGCGCCCGGCGATGGTGGTGGTGGCCAAGGCCCCAGCAGAGTGATTCGGGTGTTGGTGAGAGTTGTCACTTGCCGGATTTGAACCTGAAAATTGACGAATTGTTGGGGCAGAGGGTTGAACTACTCTCCAATTGACCCCACATAATAAGCAGTAATAGTTAAAAAGAAACAGAGGAAACTAAAAATGGGAAAAATTATTGGAATTGACCTCGGCACCACCAATTCATGTGTGGCCGTCATCGACGGATCCAAGGCCAAAGTGATCGAGAACAGTGAAGGGGATCGGACGACACCGTCCGTGGTCGCCTTTACAGATGGTGATGAAGTGCTTGTTGGCCAGTCTGCCAAACGTCAGGCGGTTACCAACCCACACCACACCGTCTTTGCCACCAAACGGCTGATTGGCCGTAAGTATGATGAGAAAGTGGTCCAGCGCGATATCGATCTTATGCCCTACAAGATCGTCAAGGCAAAAAATGGCGATGCCTGGCTTGAGATTGAAGGCAAACAGATGGCACCACCTGAGATCTCTGCCCGGGTGCTGCAGAAGATGAAAAAGACAGCTGAGGACTATCTCGGTGAAGAGGTGACTGAAGCGGTAATTACCGTTCCCGCCTATTTTAACGACTCACAGCGACAGGCCACCAAAGACGCAGGCCGGATTGCCGGCCTTGATGTCAAGCGGATTATCAATGAGCCTACTGCAGCTGCCCTCGCATTTGGCCTCGACAAGATCAGGGGTGACCACAAGATCGCCGTCTATGATCTTGGAGGCGGTACGTTTGATATCTCTATTATTGAAATTGCCCAGATTGATGGTGAGCACCAGTTTGAGGTGCTCTCAACCAATGGCGATACCTTCCTCGGGGGTGAAGATTTTGACCGTCGTCTGATTGACTATCTGGCCGATCAGTTCACCAAGGACCAGGGGATGGATCTCAGGGGTGATGCCCTGGCGATGCAGCGGCTTAAAGAGGCGGCAGAGAAGGCAAAGATTGAACTCTCATCAAGTACCCAGACAGAGGTCAATCTCCCCTACATTACCGCTGACCAGAATGGGCCTAAACACCTCAACCTCAAGCTCACCAGAGCCAAACTTGAGTCTCTGGTTGATGACCTTGTCGATCGGACTATCGAGCCCTGTCGAATTGCCCTTAAGGATGCAGGCATCAAAGCCTCTGATATCGATGATGTGGTCCTCGTTGGAGGCCAGACCCGGATGCCCAAGGTCCAGGAGGTGGTCGAGAGCTTCTTTGGCCAGGCACCGAGAAAGGATATCAATCCGGATGAGGCCGTGGCCGTTGGTGCGGCGACCCAGGGAGGCGTTTTGGGTGGTGAAGTCAAGGATGTTCTCCTTCTTGATGTGACCCCACTCTCACTCGGTATCGAGACCCTTGGTGGGGTGATGACCAAGTTGATCGATAAAAATACCACCATCCCGACCAAGGCTGATCAGGTCTTTTCTACCGCGGATGACAATCAGACCGCGGTAACTGTCCATGTGCTTCAGGGTGAGCGGGAGATGGCTACCCACAATAAGTCGCTTGGGCGTTTCGATCTCTCTGATATTCCGCCGGCACCCCGGGGAATGCCTCAAATTGAGGTGATCTTCGATATCGATGCCAACGGTATTATGCATGTTTCAGCCAAGGACAAGGCGACCGGAAAGGAAAACAAGATTGTCATTAAATCAAGTTCTGGCCTCTCTGATGAAGAGATCGAACGGATGGTCCAGGATGCTGAAGAACATGCCGAGGAAGATCGTAAAGCACGTGAAGGGATCGACGCAAAAAACGCTGCCGATGCCATGATCCACAGTGTGAAAAAATCGATGGAAGAGTTGGGTGACAAGCTTGATGAGGGTGAGAAGTCCAATATCGAAGCGGCCATCAAGGAACTCGAAGAGGCCATTGAAGGCGGAGATGTTGATGAGATAAAGAGCAAGACTGAAGCACTCACCCAGGCAAGCCACAAACTCGCTGAACAGCTCTATAAGCAGGCCGAAGACGCTGAAGCAGCCGCTCAGGGAGCAGGCCAGGAAGCTGAAGGCGACGGCGCCGAGGCCGGTGAAGAGAATGTAGTCGATGCTGAGTTTGAAGAGATCAAGGACGAAAAAGACGAGAAGTAAACTTCCAGAACCAGGAAGTAGGAAAGGTGAGGCGGCAGGCGTGCAAGACATGCCTGCCGTCTGCGCGTATCTAATGATCCCTGCCTTCCCCTCTAGGAAAGTCACTGAACAAGGGTAGAAGAGAAGATGTCAAAACAGGATTACTACGAAGTACTGGGTGTCAATCGCAATGCTTCAGAAGCTGAGCTGAAGAAGGCCTATCGGCGTCTGGCAATGAAGCACCACCCGGATCGTAATCCTGATGATAAAAACGCCGAAGCCAGCTTCAAAGAGGCCAAGGAGGCCTATGAGGTCCTCGCTGACGGCCAGAAGCGGGCCGCTTACGACCAGTTTGGCCATGCCGGTGTCGATAACTCGGCGGCCAGTGGAGGTTCCGGTTTCGGCGGTGGTTTTGGTGGGGCGGGTGACATTTTCGGTGATATCTTTGGTGATATCTTCGGTGGCGGAGGCGGAGGAGGTCGTCAGGCCAGAGGATCAGACCTGCGCTACAACCTCGAGCTCTCTCTTGAAGATGCCGTTAAGGGAAAAGAGGTCCGGATTCGTGTTCCTGCACTTCGAGCCTGTGACTCCTGTAGCGGCAGTGGTGCTAAGCCCGGTACCCAACCCAAGACCTGTGGAGGGTGTGGGGGACGCGGTCAGGTGCGGATGCAGCAGGGCTTTTTCTCAGTTCAACAGACCTGCCCACAGTGTCGCGGCGCGGGTGAGGTCATCAGTGATCCCTGTAGAAAGTGCAGTGGAAGCGGGCGCGTCGAAGAGAGCCGCACCCTATCGGTCAAAGTGCCCGCTGGAGTCGATAGCGGAGACCAGATCCGCCTGGCTGGAGAGGGTGAGTCAGGCCCCAAAGGGGCACCTTCCGGGGATCTCTATGTGCAGATCAATATCAAGACCCATCCGATCTTCAAGCGCGATGGTGACAACCTCTACTGTGATCTTCCCGTCAGCTTTACCACCGCAGCCCTCGGGGGTGAGCTTGAAGTTCCCACCCTCGATGGTCGAGCAACTCTGAAAATCCCTGAGGGAACCCAGAGTGAGAGACTCTTTCGTCTGCGCAGGAAGGGGGTCAAAAATGTTCGATCCGGTGCGACCGGGGATCTCTTCTGCCGTGTCTCAATCGAGACGCCGGTCAACCTTACCCCAAAGCAAAAAGAGCTCCTAGGAGAGTTTCAGAAGATCACCAGTGAAGGGGGACACAAGCACAGCCCCCGCTCCGGCAAGTGGACCGATCGGTTGAAGTCATTCCTCGATGATTTGGTGACCTAGAAAAGATAGATACTCCTCATCGCAAGGATCGTTAAATCCCGCCATTGCCAACCAAGTAAAGCAATCCAGATGCCGAATAACTCGATTGCTTGGGCCTTCTCCTCGCATTGACCTTGCAAGACCCATCATCGCAAACCCCATAGGGCTGTGGTAATTGATTTATCGAATGTTATGTTGTTGAACTCTGCTCACAATGACCGGAATGAGGTCACTTTCCCCTTTTCCCTTTCACCTTTAACCTTTATCCTCTCACTCAATCAAAAAAAGGATAAGTGAACCCAATGATTGAACTGATCGACACCCCCCTCGATGGAGTTAAACTCATCAAGCCCAGGGTCTTTGGTGATGACCGCGGCTTCTTCTTTGAGAGCTTTAACAGCAGGGAGTACGCTGAAGCCGGGCTTCCCACTGCCTTCCTCCAGGATAACCACTCAAGGTCATCCCGAGGTGTGTTGCGGGGGCTCCACTTTCAATACCCCTCCTGGCAGGGGAAACTGGTGCGCGCAGTGACCGGTGAGGTCTTTGATGTTGCAGTCGATATTCGCCCTGACTCACCGACTCGGGGCGAGTGGTATGGGACAATCCTCTCGGTAAAAAACCACCACCAACTGTGGATTCCACCTGGGTTTGCCCACGGATTCTGTGTCTTGAGCGACGAGGCCGATTTTCTCTACAAGGTGAGCGGCCACTACTACACCCCTGCCGATGAGATTTGTATTCGCTGGGATGATCCGGATATTGGCGTCCAGTGGCCGCTGGAGGCCCCTCTTGTCTCTGAAAAGGATGGTGAGGGCATCGCATTTGGTGAAGTTCATTTTTCCTGACCACTTATGAATATACTTCTCATTGGCCGTAGCGGTCAGGTGGGCCAGGCACTGGAACGGTTGCTCCACAATGGCCATGATCTTATCGCCTTGGACAGAAGTGATCTTGATCTGACAGATCAAGGGGCCATCACTTCTGCAATTGATGATTCAGACCCCGATGTGGTGATCAATGCCGCAGCCTATACTGCGGTCGATCGGGCTGAGAGTGAACCCGAACTCGCCGCAGCGATAAATGCAACGGCACCGGGATTGATTGCTGAAGCATCCGCTGCCGCAGGAGCCTGGATTATCCACTACTCGACGGATTACGTCTTTGATGGCAGTGGCACACGCCCCTATAGGGAGAGTGACCTCACTCAACCTCTTGGCACCTATGGCAGGACCAAGTGGGAGGGTGAGGAGGCCGTGCGCAGGGCAAATGCTGAACATCTGATTCTCCGTACCAGCTGGGTCTATACCTGGCACGGGCACAATTTTCTGCTCACCATGCTGCGGCTGGCGAGTGAGAGAGACCTGCTTAAGGTGGTTGATGATCAGATCGGATCGCCCACCTATGCGGAGGATCTGGCATCGATGACGGTTAGCATAATCGAAAAACTGGAGATCGATGAACTGAACTCTGTTGCCGGCACCTACCACATTACCCACCAGGGGCAGACCAACTGGTGTGATTTTGCCCGAAAGATCTTTATCCTGGCCGGTATTAAGGGGGTTGAGGTTGAAGGGATCCCTACCGAGGCCTATCCGACCCCTGCACCCAGGCCCCGTTATTCGGTCCTTGATGGTGATCGACTCAAGCGGGTCTTTAACCTTGAGATGCCCGGCTGGGAGTCTGGCCTCAGGCGCTGTATCGAGGAGGGTGGTCTTGCCCGGAGCAAGTGAACAGCTTGCCGTCGATGGGGTTCTGGCCAAGAGGATCAGACTCTTTGAGACCCGTCCCAGCCAGCAGGAGATGGCGGCAGAGATTGAGGCTGTTATCGATCGGGGTGGTGCGCTCATCGCTGAATCGGGGACTGGGACTGGAAAAACCTTTGCCTACCTGGTGCCTGTCATCCAGTCAGGACGCAGAGCGATTCTTTCGACAGCGACCAAGACCCTTCAGGATCAGCTCTTTGACCGGGATCTCCCTCTGGTGAGGGAGGCACTGGATCTGCCCCTTCAGGTGGCCCGGCTAAAAGGGCGATCAAACTATCTCTGTCTCTATCGCTACAAGACCAATGGGATGGAGGTGTTCAAAATGGGTGCCGCCATGCGTTCAGACTTTGATCAGATACGGCAGTGGAGTGCATTCACCCCAAGTGGTGATATCGGTGAAGTTGATGATATTGCCGAAGACTCCCGTGTCTGGCCCATGGTGACCTCAACCCTCGACAATTGCCTGGGGGGAAAATGCCCCGATGTGGAGAAGTGCTGGGTTATTCAGGCGAGAAAAGAGGCGTTGAACGCCGATCTTGTAATCATCAACCACCACCTCTTCTTTGCCGATCTTAACCTTAAAGAGGAGGGGTTCGGCCAACTTCTGCCTGGGGCGGAGGTGGTTGTGTTTGATGAGGCCCACCGGTTGCCCGGGATCGCCCAGGACTTTGTCGGTGAAGGGGTAACCGGTTACCAGTTCTATGAACTGGCTAAAGATCTGCGGGTTGAAGAGAGACGTGAGAAGAGTGGGGTTGAGGGGCTGATTGGCGCCGCTGACAAGCTTGAGAAGGCCGCGGCAGATCTTCGCCTCTCTCTGGGGCGAGAGAGCCGGCGCGGAGCACTGGCGGATATCGAGGGCGATCAAGAGTTTCAAAAGACCGTCAACAGGTTGAGTGAAGCGCTTATTCACTTTACCGGGCTGTTGGAGGCGGCGGCCCCGGTAGGTGATGGACTGGAACGCTGTTATCAAAGAGCTCACTCACTTAGAGAGCGGTTTCATCTGATTCTTGATCGGGATTCCATCGAGTCGGTACGCTGGTTTGAGACGACTCCACGCTCATTCTCTTTGAGAATGACCCCGCTTGATATCGGCACCACCTATCGCAAACTGATTGCCAGTGATGATCGGGCCTGGCTCTTTACTTCGGCAACCCTCTCGATTAATGGCGATTTTAGCCTCTACCAGGAGAGGATGGGGCTGGAAGAGGCGATGACCGCCCTCTGGCAGAGCCCCTTTGACTATCAAAGCCAGGCGCTCCTCTACCTTCCGGAGGGGCTGCCGGAACCGAGAATTTCAGGCTACACCGAACTTGCGATTGAGGCCATCATCCCTGTTTTGAAAGCGACAGCGGGTCGGGCTTTTATTCTCTTTACCAGCTATCGCGCCCTTGATATTGCCCATGAGGTGTTGGAGGGGGAGATTGACCACCCTCTTCTGGTCCAGGGGAGTGCACCCAGAGGGGAACTGCTTGAACAATTTCGCAAGGCGGGAGATGCGGTACTTCTCGGCACCTCCAGCTTCTGGGAGGGGGTTGATGTTCGGGGGGAGGCACTCTCCTGTGTGGTCATCGACAAACTACCCTTTGCTGTGCCCGATGAGCCCGTCCTCAGGGGACGAATGGCCGCCCTTGAGGCGGAGGGGAGAAACCCCTTCTTTGAGCTTCAGGTTCCGGAGGCCGCGATCACCCTCAAGCAGGGGGCGGGGAGGCTGATCAGAGATGCCACCGACCGCGGAGTGCTGATGATCTGTGACCCCAGGCTGGTCACCAAAGGGTATGGAAAGACCTTTCTCGACAGCCTGCCGCCGATGAAACGAACCCGCAGCCTGGAAGAGGTGGAGGCTTTCTTTGTCAGTTGAAAGTGAGAGAGTGGTGTTGGGAATTGAGACCGCTACCCGCGGGTGTTCGGTTGCTCTGGTGTCCAGTGGGAGGAGCGCCACCCTTTTTGAAGAGGCAGGACGCACCCACTCCGAGCGCCTCCTGCCGATGATTGAGGCGCTTCTGACTGACCAGGGAATGGCTCTGACCGATCTCGATGGGATCGCCTTCGGCGCAGGCCCAGGTTCATTTGTTGGTATTCGTATCGGTGCATCTGTTGCTCACGCTCTGGCCCTTGCCGCCGGGGTGGACACCGTTCCTGTCTCCTCACTGGCTGCCCTTGCTGTTGCTCAGGATCAACCCCTGGTTGCGGTTGCCGTTGATGCCCGCATGGAGCAGGTCTACTGGGGGTGCTATCGAAGAGTAGGAGCGGATCGGGTCAAACTGATAGGTGATGAAGTGGTGGTGGGCCCGGGAGAGGTCTCTCTGCCCGACCCTGGAGACAACGAGAGCTGGTTCGGGGTGGGAAGTGGCTGGAGTCTCTACAGTGATCGGATGGGTGCCAGGCTTCAGGGGAGGGTCTCAACCTGGGAGGGCGAGGGGTTGCCCCATGCCCGGGAGGTGGCCCGTCTCGGTCTTCAGATACTGGAGAGCGGGGGAGCAACCGATCAGATCGGCCTGCCGAGTTATGTGCGCCAGCGGGTCGCAGCGCTGCCGGGTGAGAAGCTGTAGCGGAAGTTCTTGGATTGCTTCGTCGTTTCGTCTCAAAAAAACGGGCGGGGTATCGACCATTCCACTTCCGCCTGGTTTTCAACAATCCACATAGAATTTTTTCTCTCCAAGTTTTTTGCCATCCAGTTTGAAGATGACATTCCACTCACCGATAAAATCCTCCATACCCGCAGTGGGGTCGAAAAAACTGAAGAAAGAAGAGCCTGTGGGGCGATGGAGCTTGATCCAGGCCCAGACCCTCTTTGTTCCTGATGAATGGACAATCGGGAACTCGGTTTTTTCACGCTGATTTCGTGTGGGATCGTTCCACAAAACCTCAAAAGTGTGCTCCCCCTTCTCCAGGTCTTTGAACTCGGCAACGGCGTAGATCATCTCTGAACAGTCAAACTCACTCATCGCTTCATGGTCGGGGATCTTCTCCTCTGACTGGGAGGTGAAATAGAAGCGGTTGCTGTTGCTCTGATCACCTCTGTCGATGGGGGCAGTCTTGTTGGTGGTATTGGTTGAGGTTTTGTTTCCAAGGTAGTCATCAAGAAGACCTTGCTCCCAGGCCCAGTAACCACCACCAGCAAGGGGTGCAACAATAAAAATCAGAAAAAGGATAAGTCTTTTCATTTGTCCCCTCTTGTTATCGATTGGTTTTGAGTTGTAGCAGGAAGCGTGATGACGATAGAGAGCCCACCCTCTTCAAGGTTGAAGGCTCTGATCGTACCGTGGTGCCGCCGAATCGCCCTGTCGGCGATGGCCAGGCCGAGGACAAATCCTCTCTTATCACTTTTTTGAGCAGGGTGGTGGGTAGCGCCCCAATAAGGCGTACGCATCCATGAACACTCTTAGCTCTCATCTTTATCTTCTCTTGCAGTGGTAACGGGATCGGTGGTGAGACGGGCGATGGTGACCGATGTTCCCTGAGTCTGCACCACCTCAACGGGATAACCCCTGAGGAGGAGGGTGGTTCCGACAGGCGGTATATCTTCAAACGCATCAAGAATCAACCCGTTGAGCGTCTTGGCTCCCACAAGGGGAAGGTTGACGCCCAGATTGCGGTTGAGCTCACGAACATTGGCCGAACCCCTGATGAGGTAGCTTCCATCCTCCTGAAGGTTGGCGTCTTCATCAATGCCGGGGGTTTGGCGGGTGAATTCACCAACAATCTCCTCAAGAATCTCTTCAACAGTAATCAGCCCAATGACATCACCGTATTCATCAACTACCAGCCCCAGCTGGTGCCGCTCCTCCCTCAGGGCAAGAAGCTGCTGGGGGAGCCGGGTCTCTTCAGGGATATAGTGGACCGGTTCGCAGGAGGCTTCAAGGGATTGAGGGGTGAGCTCTTCGCGGTGGATGAGTTGAAGGACACGGCGCATATGGAGGACACCAATCGGATTGTCCAGCGTGCCGCGGAAGAGCGGAACCCGGGTATGGAGGCTGGTGGCCAGTTGGTTGAGAATCTCATCCCACTCATCCTCTATATCGATGGCCTCAATCTCGGCGCGGGGCACCATAACATCGTCGACGGTCATCTTGCTGAGTTCAAGAATCTGGAGCAGCATCTCCCGTTCAGAGGGGGTAATTTTCTCTCCCGCCTCCTGCACAACAGTACGCAGCTCATCAGAGCTTAAGCTGTCTGATTCACGCTTCATCTTGGCGCCAAAGAGAAGGAGCAGGCCATTGCCCGCCATATTTACCACTTTAACCACCGGGCTAAAGAGCCGGATAAGACCAGTGAGAAGATAAGCCGCAGGAAAGGCGATGCGCTCCGGATAGGTCGCGGCATAGGTTTTAGGGGGAATCTCGGAAAAGATCAGAATTAACAGAGTGATCAACCCAGTAGCAAAAGCAATCGCCACTTCACCGAAGTATTTAAGGGCGATTACCGTAGCCACGGCGGCAGCGGCGTTGTTGACCAGATTGTTTCCAAGCAGAATGGTTCCGAGCAGCCTCCCAGGATCTTTCAACAGGTTTTCAGCCAGTCGTGCACCGCGATGCCCTTGTTTCGCAAGATGTCTCAGTCGGTAGCGGTTGAGGGACATCATCCCAGTCTCTGAAGCAGAGAAGAAGGCAGAGAGTAGAAGTAGAATGAAGAGCGAACCAAAAAGGGTGCTAGAAGAGATGGCGTCCAAATCGAATTCGTATCCTGATAGTTGGGTAGACTACAATACCACCAATTATCGAAATACTCATCATTCATAGTGTTCATTCCCATCAGACCCTTAATCTGTCGCATTCCCAACCTTTTAAAGAGGTGGTTTCACCTGCGGATCCACCGTCCGGAACTTATTCCTGAGGAAGATAATGAACGCTCAGGTGATCACTTCCGTGCAACAGGCAAGGATCCACAGTTTGACCTTCGATTCCCTGTGGAACGTCCTCTCCAGAGTGGGTGGGTTATGCTTCGTTACCGGGGTGAAGTTGTTTCAGACGATGCCATCTTTGTCCCTAAAATCTACCCTGATACAGGTGTGCTTTATGGGGAAAGTGCGGTGATCCATCTACGACCTCACTACGCTGGAGAGGCTGTTCACCTATTCAAGCTTAATGAGAGTCTTCTTCGCTGTCGATTTGACCCCTTCGATATGGACTATCCTAAGACCATCACGCCTTATGAGGGGGAGTATAGGCTTACCGATTTTAAAATTATTGAGATGGGGCCAGTCATTCTCTTTCTCTACGCTCTTGTTGTGAGGCTTAAGTCCATATGGGGTAAATTGAAGGGTGATTCCAAACGACTTTGTGAAGAAGATAAGGTGATGTTCGAGGAAGATGGGTGGGTGGGTTCAGTTATAGGGCGAACATACAGTTGGTTGCACCCCCTTGAAACACTTGATTATTGGCATGACTGTTTCAAAGAGGTGAGGGTTAAATCTGCCCCGCATGGTCTTACAGGCTTGAAGGTGGTCTATGTTGTTGATCTGAATCACTCTCCAATCAACCGGATAGTTATTACTCTATACAGTCTATTGCGACAAAGAGGTGATGGCTGGTTTGTAGAAATTAAGAGTGGCGGCCTCTTAATACTCATATTGAGTAAGTGTATCTTCTTTTTCAGGGGAATCACTGTAAGCAAATATACAAACCAAAAGGACACGCTTCAAAACAATGAAGGTGACAAACTTGTCTACTATGCGCCGTTAATCGGCGGTGACTCTCTCGCCCCCCAGGCAACAGAACAGTTAATAACCGCAATCGATAGGGAGAATCCTGACCTCATCTATGCCGATTCAATAATACGTGATCTGAATTCAAGGTCGATTGTATCAGTTGAGACTCAAAGTGCCTTTAGCATAGATGGGTTTTTTGCGAACCCCAGGATGGGGCGGTTCATGGTTTTTTCTGATCGACTCTATGTCAATAAAATTGACCAATTAGATGGTTATGGACCCCCAGATCTTCTTCTTGAAGTTCTGCCAGATCTTGGCTTGATCACGCATATTCCTCAGTTGTTACTCCAAGCAAATCCCGGCTCTAAGAGCAGGTTATCTGATCAGCAGAGAGTTGAACTTATAGAGTCTTTTCTTAAGACCAAAGGCTTTGAGAAGTCTTGCGTTAGATTAACACCAACCGATGGTCTTTTTTCAATTCGGTATAACAACTTGGTTGAACCTCAGAAAGTATTAATCATAATACCAACTAAAAATGGCCATGCCCTTCTGAAAAGGGCTGTCGAATCACTTAAAAAGACCGTTCCACCACATCTGTATCATCTCGTTATCGTGGACCATGAATCGGATGATCCAGAATTACTCTCCTATCTTGACGAATTGAACAGTAATGCAACTATTTTACGATTCAGGGGTGAATTTAATTATTCCAAAATCAACAACTTTGCAGTCAGTGAATGCACCAACGATTATGACTTCATTCTCTTTTTAAACAACGACATAGAGGCGATTGATTCGGGATGGTTTGAGAGCATGATTGACAAAATGGGGAGAAAGGAGGTGGGTGTAGTTGGAGCAACCCTTCTCTACCCAGATAAGACAATACAGCATGCCGGAGTGGTTCTGGGGTGTCTGATTGCAGACCATATGTATAAAAAATCTGATTATTTAAACCGATATCTTACAAAATGGATTGAAGGGGATAACTATCCTCTTATCAAGACCACAGAATATAGCGCAGTAACGGCAGCGTGCATGATGGTGAGGCGCGCCTCGTTTGAGAGGGTTGGAGGATTTGATGAGAATCTTGCAGTGGGCTTTGGAGATATTGATTTATGTCTGAGAGTAAAGCAAAGAGGGGGGATTACGCTACTCGATGCGGAGGCTGTCCTGATTCATCATGAATCGAAGTCAAGAGTTATCGGTCGCAAAGGTGATCCACATCCGGATGACACAACTCTGTTCAGGGAGAGATATAAAGCGTTACTTGGGGTATCGGATCCTTGGCACCATCCTCTCTTAACCAAAGACATATATTACTATCGACTAAAGAGAGGGGTCAGGGAGAATATTTTTGATGATTCACCGGGTTTTCGCACTGTTGATTTATCCGCTTATCTGCAAATATAAATTGCCAGTTCTATGGTGATCATCACGGGTTAAGAAATACCTCCATAATAATCCGGGTGCCGAAATAGGCGAGTGCGAGGAGCAGGAAACCACCGAGGGTCCAGCGAGCCGCGTGTTCTCCCCGCCACCCCAGCGCCACCCGGCCAAAGAGGAGGATTCCAAAGATAATCCAGGCCACGATGGAGAGGAGTGCGTGATGGTTGAAGAGGATGCTTTTCCCTCCTTCTGTTTCCAGGAAGAAGAGCCCACTGATTAACGCCACGGTGAATAGAACAAAGCCGATCCAGATTAACTTAAAGAGGACCTGCTCCATGGTTTCGATCGGAGGAAGGGTACGCAGCACCTTGATCAGTTCGTGGTGGCGCAGGTGACGCTCCTGGGCGATAAGGAGAATTGACTGGACTCCGGCGAGAGAGAGAAAGCCGAAGGCGACCCCGGCGGCAATCAGATGTCCCGTGGTCGTGGGGATTGAGGCAGAGGGCACACCGGGGGCAAGCCAGGCGATTAGAATCCCGAGCGCTGCCAGCGGAAAGACAAAGATCCCAAGGGTAATGACGGGTTGCCGCAGTGCCAAGAGGAGAAGCAGGAGGATGATCACCCAGTTGAACTCTGAGAGTGCACTGCCGATACCAGGCCTCATTCCGGGCTCAAGAGAGGAGAGGAGCAAGAAGAGGGCGATAGCATGGAGCAGCAGGGCCGCTACACCAATCCAGAACGCCTTGCTAAACCCGACTTTGCAGACCTCCTCTTTCTCGACTCCCTGGCGGTAGAGGAGAGTACTGGCAAGGAGATAGAGGGCTATGGTGCTTAAGGTGGTGACTGGAATCAGCAGTGACATCTCAGCTCAGTGGGTTCTGGTAAGATCCAGATGGTGGTAGTGGTCTTGGGATGAGATAATCGCATAGACAGAGTAAAACAGGAACTCTGAATGACCTCGATTGACTCTAAATCCAGGCTACAGGAATGTGACCCAACATAAAACAAAAGAGCGCTCTACAGCTTTGAGTGATGAAACCCGACAGGAGATCGACCGATTCCTTGACGCGGTGTGGCTGGAATCCGGTCTCTCTGAGAACACTCTGGCGGCCTATCGTCGGGACCTGGCCGCTTTTGCCCGTTCCAATACAATTAAAGGGGGGCAGCTCTCCGCTGTTACCCGGAGGGATATTCAGAGCCATCTTGCCGATCGCTTTGAGCAGGGATCGAGCCCGCGATCAACAGCCCGACTG
>Ga0208894_1001533_pt1 | contig 13632 bp, 17 predicted proteins | sample ETNtaG_12_FD_185752 | JGI IMG/M metagenome (GOLD analysis project Ga0208894, IMG submission 185752) | Marine microbial and viral communities from oxygen minimum zone, Eastern Pacific Ocean - ETNP201306SV49 (SPAdes) (version 2) | ecosystem: Environmental > Aquatic > Marine > Oceanic ... | reverse complement strand
CCACTTTTTCTTCTGTACCTGTTGTTCAATAAAATCACCGCCAAATTCATGACCCAATGATTTCATCATAAAATGGTTTTTACCAAAACCTAATTCATCTAACGTTACACCCTGCTCAGCAGCTTCTCGCTCAGCATATGCACGTTCTTCCTGCGCCATCTGGCGAGCTTTAAGAACTTTATTAATACCCTTCGTAAGATAATCTTCCTGACCCATAACGGTATCACCCTTTCCGCTACCAGTATTCAGATTAGCAAATCCTTCGGTCCCTTCATTTGCCATTAGTTATACCCCCCCCATTAAACTATTTAGAATCATCATTTTAGAATAGACTCCAAAGGCCCAGCTGCCGAGCAGTAATTCCAGAAGAAAATGTTACTGGTCTTAATCCGGGATCACCTGCAAGAGGTGCAACGGAAGTCTGTGCTCCAGGAACGAAGACAATAGAGCTATTAGGTGTCTGTTGTTGAGTTGCAGTTGAGTTATTCAAATTCTGCAATGATACTTGATTATTATTAGTAGGAGCACTAAACTGTGATGGTTGTGTTGTATTAGAAGCAGTTGGAGCAATACCATTACTAGTACCACCCCTAAGGATTCCACCAGCCAAAACCCATGGCACAGGATCTACTAACCCAGTAACTTTAGCAGGCCCTGGAATATATCCACTACCTCTATCAATATGTAAATGTGGTCCAGTAGATAATCCTGTTGAACCAACCTTACCAAATACCTGTCCTGGTTGTATTGTTTGACCCTTTCTAACACTTACTTGAGATAAATGATTTGCTTTAATAACACCACCATCAGATGTCTGTATAGCAACAAAATTGCCGTATCCCCCATTATCTCCTCCACTGCCACCAGGATCATTACTATCCCCCATTATACCAATATCAATAACCGTTCCAGATTGTCCCAGAGAAAGTGGTGTTCCATGATTCATTCCAATATCTTGTCCAGTGTGTCCAAATGCAGTTGCTCCAGATCCCATACCATCTCTAGTTCTAAATTTTCTATCACCCATCATTCCTTGTGTGAACTTCTGTGCTCCACTAACAGTAGTCATTGGACCTATATGACCGCCTGAGTTATCCATAGTGGTATCTATTGAAGTATTTTCTGAATCATTACTATTATTCGCGGAAGTTTTACCCATCATTTTCTTCATCATTTTCTTCACTTCTTCTTCATTATAAGAAACCCCCTGATTAGAAAATACATCATTAAGTGGCTTTATTCCAGAAAAACTTCCACCAACATTTGTTTTTGCTAATGTAGATGGGAATTTAAACGTTTTCTGTAACTTAGCAGCTTTTTCTTTAAACACCATATCAACACCATCTGCAGCTGGTCCTGCCTGATCAAGGAAATCTCTGGATGCTCCAACCAAAGTACCAGCAGAAGCAGTTAACATTTCATTAGTGGGATGCATACCACCCATTTCATAAGGTACAAGTCCACCTTTTTCCAGTTTAGGTTCTGATGGTACTGCTGGAGTTGGTGATGTTGATGGTTCAGGTGAGGGATCAGGTGAGGGATCAGGTGAGGGATCAGACTGATCAGTCTTATCCGGATCCGGATCAGACTGAAGATCTGTACTAATATCTTCTCCAACGACAGCATTAAAGAAACCAATCAAAGGAGTACCATCACCCAGAGCAATAGATCCTAAGTTTGGTTCGATGTGCTCTGTATATGCTTCAGTGTCAATGTCTCTAATAATATCTACAATACTAAATCCAGCACCAGCCCACGGAATAGCACCACCTAATGATAAAGCAGAACCTTTCAAGTCTCCCAAGACACCTCTAACAATAGCTTCAATGACACCATAACCAATGTTAATTATTTGACCAATAGCAGGAACTGCTTGACCACCTACTTTAACACCAAGTTTAGTAAGAATTTTTTCTAATAATTCTTGACCACCTTTTCTCAGGATTGCTTCTTTCACTGCTATATTATTAATACCACGTTGAGCAACTTTTAAAGCACTCTTCGGATTAGTAAGTTGACGTCTAACATATGCGCCTATAGGACCGAGAACCTGATCAATAGCTTTTATAGCCATAGGACTCTTCACTAACTTAGCTAATTCATCCCAGTTCCGTGGCACACCAATCTTCTTAAGAAATTTTCCTGCTTTCCCCGGCAGCGAATCAATTAGAGCTCTTGCTCCTTTAGCTTTCTTACTCAACCATCCAGGTAACTTTGAAATAACATCCCGTGTTTTTTTAACACCACCCACAACAAAATCACTAACACCAGAAAACAAACCACCCAATTTTGCCATTCCTTTTTGTCTTAATCCCTTAAAACCCCCACTCTTTCTAAACTTATCAATTGCTGGAATTTTTTTTGAAATAGCATCCAAACCCCCTTGTCCTAATCCCTTAACACCCCCACTCTTTCTAAACTTATCAATTGCTGGAATTTTTTTTGAAATAGCATCCAAACCCTTTTTTCCTAATCCCTTAACACCCCCACTCTTCCTAAACTTATCAAGTGCTGGAATTCTTTTTGAAATAGCATCCAAACCCTTTTTTCCTAATCCCTTAACACCCCCACTCTTCCTAAACTTATCAAGTGCTGGAATTCTTTTTGAAATAGCATCACTAACACGTTTAACTATATTTCCTTTCTTCAATGCATCTGTTACCTTCTTAATACCCCGGATCTTATTTCGCCATGATTTAGGTAATTTTCTAAAAACCCCTATTAAAAGGCGTTTAATACCTTTACCAATAATTTTTCTTAACTTACCAAACAACTTAGCAAACAACATGCCCAGCAGGCCGCCGCCGTGGCCACCTGGTGTAAATCCTTCTGTACCAGTATTCTTTGATTGTTTTTCTGATGCTGCTTCGGTAGCAGCATTTTTTGCGTCCTCTCGTGCTTCCTCATTTTTTTTATCTTGTGCTTTATATGCTGCTATAATTTCATCTAGTTTACTTTCAGTGCCACTATTACTTTCAAGAGAATCTAAACTATTAACAGCTTCACCTAAACTTGCACGTATTAATGTATTCTGTTCTGATAACTTAACATCAACAGAATCTAAAGATCTTTTGATTGATGAAAACTGAGAAATAAGAGCATCTAAAATTACAGTGTTGGTTACACTTTTGGCATCACCCTTAAAAGATTTCCGCTCATCTTTAATCGTTGGTATCTTACTACCTGTTGATTTATTAACAAATTCTGTAAGTGTATCTGCTACTGGTGTGGAAACACCTTCGCGAATTCTTTCTTTAATTTCCTCTTCATTTTCATTCTTTTCTTCTACTACTTCTTCTACTGCTTCTACAATCTCATCGTCTTCTACCTCTACCTTATCGTCTTCTACCTCTACCTCATCCTTAGGTTCCTCTTTCTTAATCTCTACACTAGGAAGTGGTCCTTGACCCTCACCATGAGGCATAGGTCTAGTAGGAGCAGGAGCTCCTGCCAACTCTACCTTATCGTCTTCTACCTCTACCTCATCCTTAGGTTCCTCTTTCTTAATCTCTACACTCTTAGGTTCCTCATTAATTTTATTCTCTTGAATACTCTCAGTACCTGTAGATTTAGGCAAATACTCGGAAACTAACCATTTCTGGTATGCCTCCAAATTTTCCGAATATTTTGATACAGAAACACCAGCTTCCTCCATTAGAGGATAACCACGTGGATCCTTTTTCAAATTCGCAATTAATTTATCAGCTTGCTGATCAGATAAGCGAACAAAGGATGTAAATGAACCTCCATCATCCTGCTTCTTGCCAGTCAACTTGGCATGAAGCATTTTAGCAAGGCGAAGTGAAATAGGGCCTGGATACCAAGGCTGCTTTGGATCTAAAAATGGTAATTCTTGTGTCATCTATTTCTTTGATTGGATTCCTCGACCCTTTTCCTTTCTTCCATAATATGTTGTTGTAGAAGTGCAACATACACTTCTCTCTCCCAAGGAATCATATTTTCAATCTCGGTTAAGCTATATTTATGATGCTGCATCAGAGCAAAATTTAACTTATAGTAGCCTTCCAGACTATTCTGAAAGACCGCTATGCGAAAAAACTTTGCAATCCCTCAACAGTATATTCACTTTCAACTTGAGTGTTGGGATTAACAACCTTAAATGTATGAGACAATTTAGGCATTGTTTCATAAAACTTTTGAATTTCTTCAAATTGCTTACTAGTCAATCCCTCAACAAATTCACGAAATTCCTTCTTTGTTGTAGTTGTCCTATCATACACTTCTTCACCTTGAAATATCGAATCAATGTGATCAGCAATAAAATTAAAAATCTCATTAGTCTTGAGATCTTGGTCCAAAAATTGAGATTCAATAAATCTATCCATACTAGGATATTTCATTACAATCCCAGTATCTTCAGTTAACATAATTTTAGTTGTGTGACCTTCTGGTTTAGATATCTCAATTTCATTCAAATTGACATTAGTTTTAGCAGTAGTCTTACCATCATCAGCACAAGTTACTGTTAATTCAACAGTTGAACCAACTGCAGCTGCTCTAATCCTTAAAAAGAGATATTCAAGATCAAATGATGGTAATTGATCGATTTTGATCCTAGATAAAACACAATTCTTCAGAAGGTTCTTTACTGCATTAATTACTTCTTTTTCATCCTCCGACTCCAAAGCAAGCAATAACAATTTTTCCTCTTTAACAAGAAATGGTCTATATTTAATATTTTTACCATTTGAAGGTAAAGTCAGTTCATGAGTGGGAACACCAAGTTTAGGTAATGCCATTAAAAATTTAATTCAAATCGTATATTTATTTAGCTCGACTTTTTAAGGTAAAAATGGTCGGGGATTTTTTTACCGAATTCATGGAACTGAAAAGTCGAATTTGCCACATCACATGAGCATCAAAGAATTTCATTCAAATACACCACCGTATGCTTAGCATAATAAAAATTAGCTGTTACTTTAGTAACTTGTGAAGTGCCATAAGACAAAGGAACAGAATCAATTGTATATGGAAACACATCTTCTAAAATGTACATAATAGGAGCCCTTTCATTAGGAGCTCTTGGTCCTTTTTCGGTTTTTGTAATAGTAAGTTTTCCACAATAATCTTCAGGATAATTCAACCTAATTCCTCTATTAAATTCAAGTGGTTTTCCTTTAGCTTTTATCTTACCTAAACTCATCGAAGTATTAATTTCCAGTACAGCCTCTAGCGCATTAAGCAGATTACCAGAACTATCGAGTCTTTGTGGTGAATCATCATCATCACCTCCACCAAAAATAAAATGCATCCAAGTAGTTAGAAATTTAAGTGGTGTCATATTTACATCACACATCCATGTCAATGAAAGATCACTATAAAATTTTGCATAAGGATAATTTACCTGATTCTCACCAAGATACCTTCCTTGCATCTGCCCTGTTGCTGCCTGTGTATTAGGTAGTTGAGCTTCATCACAAAATAACTTAATAGGACCACCAGCACCAGATGCTGATGTATTGTTTATATCACCAATAGCAACTTTTAGTATTTCATCAATATTGATACGTACAGGAGCGTCTTTGTCTTCGCCAGCTTTTGCGTTCGCAAAGTCAAATTCAACATCATATCCATTGGAAAATGACATTCCGCCACTTTTGGCGATCAGTTGCATAAAGGAGTCTATTGACATGCTAAATAAAAATGGAAGGTTTAATTAATATTTATGTCATACTCTGGAACTTACAAACCAACTAATCCACGTAAGTATAAGGGTAATCCAACTAACATTATTTATAGATCACTATGGGAACGTAAATTTATGTTCTTTTGTGACCATACTAGCACCATCTTAGAATGGGGAAGTGAAGAGGTAGTCATTCCTTATAAATCCCCTATTGATGGACGTGTTCATCGGTATTATCCTGACTTCTACGTTAAAGTAAGATCAAAATCTGCTGGAATGAAGAAGTATATCATCGAAGTAAAACCAAAAAAACAAGTACAAGGACCAAAGGAAAAACCAAAACGCAAAACTGCTGCATGGAAACGAGAAGTATTTACTTTTATGAAAAATCGTGCCAAGTGGGATGCTGCAGAAAATTGGTGTGATGATAGACAAATGCAATTTTTGATACTAACAGAAGATCACCTAGCAATTAAGAATAATGGCAGCAGAAAACGCAGGTAAAGGATTTGGAAATAGTAACACAAAAAATTACGAAACACTATTTGAAAAAATAGAGAAGAAAGCTGATGGCAAGCAACAAACTCTTGCTTGGTACAGAAATAATCTTCAAACTATGGCAAAATCATACGATCAAAATCCTGAAAGGATGATACGAGATGAAAAAGCAGATTCTAAGCAACCCATAGAACTACAAGACCATAATGAATTAAGAAAACATGTAAAAAAAGGACACCTATACTTCTTCTCATACGAAGCTAAAAGTAAATGGTTACCCTACTATGATAGGTTTCCTCTCGCTTATGTACTAAAAAGAACTAATACCAACGAATTCTATGCTGCCAACCTACATTACATCAAACCCAAACAAAGAATAAAAGTAATTCAAAAACTAAATCGCAACTTAATTGACATACCAAGAAAAATCATTCATAAATATCTAAATAGTCATGTTGACGGTTTATTCCTAGATCTCTCACAAGATGAATGGGAATCAGCAGTATTACTTCCAGTTGAGAATTTTCGTAACGGAAAATTCAAAGGTAGACTACCTTACGATAGAAATCATGTCTGGGAAGAAATGCAACCTCATGAAAGTAATCGCATCAAAGCAAAAGTTGTCGTAAAGGACTATTAATATGACAGACGGAGGAACACAAGCAACAGCAAACAACACCGATCCCAATCCAACGTTAACACCAGCAGTATTGCCACCGCCAACTGCGCCGCCGCCAGTTCCAGCAGAACCAGACGTAAAGTTGACAGCACTAATGCCAGCAGATGGAGTAAATACAGGTGATTCAACATCTTTAAGGTGGCCAAAGGAGCTCCCAATAACAGCTAATACTTCATTCCAATTTTATAATTACAATCCTCCATTTGGAAAAGGAGAATTAGATGACTTGGGTGCAGGTGTTCAAGGTTCGCCACTTGCTACTGCTGGTGCTGCCACAACACCTCCAGCACCAGCAGCACCAGCAGCAGATGCAGCAACTGGAGATAGTAATGAAACGCCACTTGGATCTGCCTCAGCTTTATACAAAGGTTACACAAAAACCTCCGTATACGGACCTAAAAACAAAGCAAAAGGTTATCAGAATATAATCCTATTCATGCCAGAAGATCTTGGTTCAGAAATGAAGGGTCAATGGGGAGCTGCTGGTTGGGGTCTTGCTGCACAATCATTATTAAAAACTGTTGGTACTAAAGATAATTTAGCAGAAGCAGTGACAACTTCACTGGCAGGTCTAAATTCTGCCTTAAAAATAGGTGTTTATGACGGAGTGACGAAAGCAGTAAACGGTTTAACTGGTGGTAGTGCTGATATAAATCAAGTAATGGGTGGTATTAGTGGCACTATTATAAACCCTAACGTTGAAATGATGTACCAAGCTCCAGATCTAAGAACTTTTACTCTAAATTTCAAAATGGTTCCTAGAAATGCAAAAGAAGCAGTAGAAATTAGAAAAATTTGCACCACATTCAGAAGAGCTATGCTTCCTTCCTTCGGTGGTCAAGCATGGGCTGGAATGGCGAAAAATGTAGGAGGATTATTAACTATACCAAAAATTGTTCAACCAACTTTTATGAGTGGTAGTAGTCCAAATGAATACATACCACAATACAAACCATGTGTTATAAGTGGAGTTACTATTAACTATACTCCTGATGGTGCATGGGCTGCTTATAAAGGTGGTTCTCCAGTAGCAACAAATCTATCAATTGATTTCAAAGAAACCAAACTTATATTTGAGCAAGAAGTAAACATGGAAGGAGTAACATTCTAATGTTCTTTTCAAATATACCAAACATCAAGTATGATGTAAAACCAATTCAATATCCACATACAGAAAGAGAATTCTGTGTAGCAAAGAACTTCTTTAGAAGATATATTATTGATAAAGCTGTCTTCTCATATACTGTAATGATGAACAAATATGCAGTAGAAGATGGACAAAGACCAGACCAAGTAGCAGATATGGCCTACGGCAATCCACACTACGATTGGATATTATTAATGACTAATAATATTATCAATCCTTTATTTGATTGGCCAAAATCAGATAATGCAGTCCAACAATACTGTGAGAGTTCTTATGATGATCCATATGCAGAAATAGTTGAATACAGAACGTACAAAATATCAACTGGAAAATTCCTGCAACCAGACAGTGGATCAGGAACTCCGGTAGAGATACTTGCTTTAGATGAAGGTGTTACAGTAGATGAAACCTTCTACAACACTCCATTCCATTGGTTTGATGGTACTAACACATACACCATGCCTGGTTCGGAAGTATGTAGACCAATAACTAGATACGAATATGAAATGGAAAAGAATGAAAGTAGAAGAGAAATATGGTTATTAAAAGGCAACTTCATACCTTTATTCATAGATGATTTCAAAGAATGGAACTTATATCATGATTCATCTGACTACATTACCAAGACCATCAAAAAAACTGGGGTATAAAAAAAGAGGGTCATTAATGACCCTCTCAACTTTTTTCACCATTTTTTTATGGAGAAATTTTTTCCAGATTTCTGTAATCTAAAAGTTAATTTTCCGCTAACTGCTGGAAGTAAGAAAGCGCATCATCATCCTCAGTAGCAGCACCCACAGGAGCAGGAGCAGCGACAGGGACTGGATCATACTCTTCCTCACGTTGTGCTGCTACAGTAGCAGGAGCAGCGCCCAGAACAGTATTCAAACGTCCTTCAAGAGCATCATATGCCTTGAATTGATCGTCAGCAACGAATGCTTCCAAACTATATGCTTGCTTCCAGATCTTCTCCATCTCATCATCATCAGATGAAAGAGCAGCAGGTGCAGTGAATTCAGAACTATCATAGTTCCAGAAACCAGCAACTGTCTTGATCTTCAGTTTAAAGTTAGCACCTTCCCAAAAATCAAAAGGATTAATAGGAGTCTCATCTGCAAATTCTGGGTTCATAGCACTCAGAATCTTATCATGAATCTTCTTGCCAAACTTATACAAGAACACCTTACCCTCATTCTCAGGGTGCTTAGGATCACTCACTACATAAATGTTGCTGTAGTATGAAAGCTTACGCTTACGTTGGCGAACAGTTTCTTTGTCTGCATCTACACCACTATTCCATAGTTTATTATTAGAAGCACAGATAGGACATTGACCACCAATAGTGGTAGGACAATTCTCAATCAACCAACCACCCGGACCTTGAAAGGCATGGGAATACAACTTTGCCCATGGTACTGTCTCTCCATCAGGAGTAGGAAGGAAACGAATTACAGCGTAACCGTTACCAGTAGAGTCAAGTTCGGGCTTCCATAGTCTCTCGTCGGCACCTTGTTTGGCACTGGACTTCTCAAGTTCCTTCTGAAGAAACTGGAGATTACTATTTCTCTTGCTCTTTAAATCTGCGAATGTCATTTTACTCTTTGCTTTGGTTTGTACGACTCAATGTCATGGTGACATTATAACACAGGCAGAAGGTCGAGTCAACCCCCTTCTGCCTCTAGTAATGCTTGCATATCATCTATCTTCTCGATCAAATCTTCAAACATAGATTCTATATTCTCATTAGGATCAGCACCAAACATTTGTACTGCTGCCCTCAAACTATCAAGCATACCCTTTGCTTCGGGATCATCAGATAATCTAAGACGTGCATGAAATATCTGTTGCTTCTCAAGTAATTTACGTAATTGAGTGAAGTATATTTTCTTTTTATCAGGAGATAGAGCAGGAAATGTTGCCATAGATCTCATACAAAACTCTTGCAGATCCATAATCTTCTGCAGATCCCCCCTAACCATTTCCGACTTAAAGAATTCTCCCATTTATCCCCCATCCATTTGACAACCAACCATAGCACCACTCGCTATACCAATTGGAATAGCCCACCAACGACCATCATCACGTGATAGTGCTGCACTTAAACCACCACCCAATAAACCACCAACCAATGTACCACCAGTACAATCATTAGTATCAATCTCTTCATGTATTGTAACAGATCTCTTATATGATGGAGGTGCGCCAACATATCCATGAGCACATTCTACTTCATAAGTATCCTTCCAAGACTTTACATATCCTGGTTGATCTTCTGTACCTGGTACATATTCTTCTCGGTATTCACTCTTCAAACATTTACGAGTAGCAGAATATCCTGCTTGAGAATCAATCTGCTCTGCTAATGCTGACGTTGGTACGAGAAATAATAATGATGCTAATAATATTTTCATGTTAAATTAAAATAAGTTTTGCTCTACTAGTCTTCTTCATGTAATTTAATTTCTGTGCATCATATTTAAGCTTCTCTTTCAATGGTTTTGAAATCAGTTTGGGTACGGATTCTACTTCAATTTCATTTGTTTCACAGTAGTGTACAATAGCATCAATATAGTTCATAGAATTATCAAATGCAATCTGTTCAACTTCCTGCGAAAATTTCGCAGCGGTCATAAATTTATCCTCCAATTTTTCTAGCATGTTTTTCTCTATATTCGGTAAGGTATTCTTGTAACCTGATAAGGTATTCTTTTTTGATAGGTTTGATTACTACCTGAACATCACCACTCTCACACGAAATAAGTGTTACCAATTGTTCAGCATTCAATCCATACAATTCCTTGAAACAACATGCATATGCTGTCTCTTGTACGTAGTAATCATACAATTGATATTCTGGCTTAGGTTTTGCTGACGTTTTAAAATCTACAACAGATAATTTTCCTTCATATTCTGCTATGCAATCTACTCTACCTGCAATTTGCAGGACATCAGAATAAAGTGCAGCTTCCTGTAGGTATATATTATTTATATTGTTTAAAGATTTAATTGAAGTATCAAACATCATCCAAGACAAGGGATGATCCTTACCTTTCTCCCTATCTAATTTGTTATTAAGATAGTCTTCTACTATACTATGATACTTTGTACCACGCTTAGTAGAACGAGTGGTAATTTGTGATGCTTTATCTTTACCAACTCTATTTCTCCACTTAGCAAGACCTGCTTGCTTCTTAGAATTATTACTAATCACAGTAGTAATAGATGGGTATCTACCACCTGTAGGTGTCTCATAATACCTCTTGCCCTCAACAGTTACTGTATTCAGATCAATAGGTTCAACATCACAAACATGAAGAAACATTTACTCAACCCCCATATTCATTTTAGCAATAATATATGACTTAATGATACTAGACCTAACGATATCTTCGATCCCAAACTCAACAAGAAAAAACTCATCCATGCTCTGAAGAATCCTCTGGAAATCAATGATACCAGTACGCTCACTAGTCCTCTGTAGATCAGATTGTGCTGCGTCACCACAGAATATAATCTTACTGTCCTGACCAACACGAGTCATGATAGTATCAAGTTCATGGAAGTGAAGGTTCTGACATTCATCGACAATAACAATAGCATTGTCAAGAGTTGTGCCACGTAAAAATGATGTGGACCAAAAAGAAATAGTCTCTTGATTCTTAAGGTTTTCATATAACATCTCAAAGCTAGGATCATCTGGCATCTCAAACATATATCTTACCATATTTTTGTATGGTATCTGATAGATGTCTGCCTTGTCCTCATGTGTACCAGGTAAGAATCCAATCTCCCTAGTAGCAACCAATGACCTGACAATATATACCTTATCATATGGTGTGTCCTCATTAAGAACATCACGTAAAGCAAGATACAATGCTATGAATGTTTTACCTGTACCAGCACAACCATAAGCAAAGAGATGCTTACCAGCATCATACTGATCAACCATTAACTTCTGGTTCTCTGTGATTGGTGTCACAGGAACAAACAATGAAGTATTGATAGGCTTCTTACGTTTCAATTGCTTAGGAGACATTCCATTAATATCTGGTGTAGTTGTCCTTCTTTTTCTAGGCATAGTTACCAATCAATAGTATTTCCAGGGATCTTTCTAGATGCTTCCTTCATATATGAATTCCACTCTGGATGAGTCTTACTCATCTGATTTTTCCAATTGATACCTTGTGTATCAACAGCACCACCAACTCCTGCCTGCCAGTCTTTCTGCCAATCAGGATTGTCTTTACACCATTGTTCGTATGCTTTCATTGTCATAGAGAGTTCTTGTTTCTCTCCAGTTTCTTTGTGTATAAGGGGATAAGTCGGCATTAATTCCACTCCAATGCTTGTGATACTATAGGAAATTGTTCAACAAATATTTGCTTACAATCATTAGCAATGTCCATGTGTTCTTTCTGAGTTCCATGTCCAGAACGTAAATCTATATAGTGAATCCACGAACGACATGAACCTGTCATATAGATACGAGTTGGTGTAGCAAGTGGCAGAACAAATCTAGCACACTCCTTAGCAACACCGTTCTTCAACATATCTTTATACAACCACATCGCATTCTCAAAATGCTTTCTGATTCCTATCTCATAATCATGTGTAAGTCTAGGATCCAAATCATCAGTAGAGTTCTGACGATTCTTTATATCCTGTCTACGTAACTCAGGAATAGGTATAATATCATCCAGCAAACTACTATCAGCATAACGCTGACTAAATTCCTGAAAGGTGAATGATCTATGCCGTAGAATCTGAGCAGCAAGTCCACGTGTAGTATTGATTTCTACTGTCATGTGTGCCTGCTCAAAGACAGACCAATGACCATGTTCAATACAATACTTAAGTAACCCTGCTACGTCAGGATTCTCCTGGTTCTTCGGGTTGCTCACCCTCGCTATATAACCCATAGTTTTCTCCGAGTTCGGAGAAATCGATATTAGTTTTACGTTCTGATTCAGGTCCAAATCCTTTCCTTTTAACAGCTTGTTTTTGTAATGAATGAGTAAGTAACTCATTGTAAAAAGCAGACATCAATCCATGAGTCTCTTCTTTGGAGAGGAGACCTGGATCACGAGCACTATCTCGCAATGCCTTTTTAATGGCACGAATCTTTTTCTTTCCCATATTATAACATCAATAAAGTCATTTGTCAATCAGTGTATCCATCATCATCATCGCCAACGCGATAAGGTATGTTACTTTCAAATAAGGTATCAATATCAAAAGATTTGTAAGCATCTACATCAGAATAAACTTCCGATTCCAGTGATTCGACAAGGAGCTTCAAATTTCTAATGATTAGTTTCAACCTTTCCTTCTTCAGAGCAGCAGTATCTTCCATCTGATTTCACCTTTTCCATATTTAGTATAGCATAAAAAAAGGACTTGTCAAGCAAGTCCTTTTGATACTAGGTAAGTTACGATACCAAGACCCAATTCAGACGTGATGAGAAATACCACGGTAATTAAGGTCGGCACTAGAATGTGAGGCAACCTTGTGATTAAGGGAGCTTTTATAGTGATTTCCACGATACACATGCTCAACAGACTCGCTGCTGGCTTGCTCTGGCTTGGAAGGTGTATAGGATACACCGCGATAGATAGTCATGATTTTACTCCTAAAGTAGTTGGATTTTTAGCCCCGTTCCT
>Ga0208894_1001520_pt1 | contig 13675 bp, 14 predicted proteins | sample ETNtaG_12_FD_185752 | JGI IMG/M metagenome (GOLD analysis project Ga0208894, IMG submission 185752) | Marine microbial and viral communities from oxygen minimum zone, Eastern Pacific Ocean - ETNP201306SV49 (SPAdes) (version 2) | ecosystem: Environmental > Aquatic > Marine > Oceanic ... | reverse complement strand
TTCTTTTTTTGCAGTGTTGTTATCTGCCCGACAGATCACCAAGACCAGATCGAGAAACATTTTTTTATCTCTACCAGCGAAGTAAGTTAAAGCTTTCCATATCAATTGTGACTCTATTTCGATAAAGAGAAAGCAAAATCGCCAGTCCTACAGCTGCCTCCGCTGCTGCAACTGTGATGACAAATATCGCAAAAACTTGTCCACGAATTAAATCGCCATCAAGATATGAGGAAAATGCCATTAGATTTATATTTACCGCATTTAGCATCAATTCAATACTCATCAATACGCGAACAGCATTCCTGCTATTGATAAGACCCCATACTCCTATGCAAAATAGAAATGAAGCAAGAAGAAGATAAGCTTCCAGTGTTACATGTACTGAATTGTTTTCTAGCATAGGAGTGGATAATTTGAAATGTAAAAATTGAATTTAGCTAGGAAGAAGACTTGTCAATAAGTAGTGGACTTCCTTTTTTCTCTATAAGACTCTGATCTACAGAATCTCCTGTCCCAACATCACTAACTAAAACATCTCGACGTGCTAATACGATTGCTCCAATCATTGCCATTAACAATAGTACTGAAGCAAGTTCAAATGGTAAGAGATAGTCGGTAAACAGATGCTCTCCAATCCTTAATGTGGCTTCTTCTCCTATAGCAGGTGGTCCAGGTAATGCCCAAGGTGTCGTTAAGTCAACTCGAATAAGTAGAATTAATAATCCCATACAAACCCCTGCTGATAGAAGTCTTCTGATTTGTAAGCTCTTAATTGGTTTGAGGTCTTCTTTTTTATTTACTAGCATGATTGCGAAAAGAATTAATACATTTACAGCGCCTACATAAACCAGTACTTGGGCTGCTGCTACAAAACTTGCATTTAAGAGGAGGTATAGGCCTGCTACAGCCATAAATACCCCCCCTAGTAAAAAAGCTGAGTAGACAATGTTGGCTAATAATATGACTCCTAGACTGCCGATTATGACTATTGCAGCAAGGACTACAAAGCAAATTAATTCTGTAGAGGTTGCAATACTCATTCTGCACTCTTCTCTATTTCAGGAGTGTTTTTGAGCGAGCTTTCCGAATCCTTGTCGTCATCTTGTTGCTTCATGAAGTCAAGCACTTCTAATGGCAATTGTCCTGCTCTTGATGCATTCGCAGGTAAATCATGTGGGTCCATTACTCCTGAAGGGAGGTAGGAGAGTTCACGTAAGGGTTGTACCGACGGATCTGTTGTAACGCTTGTTGGGAGTCGACCTAAGGCAACATTGTCGTAGTTCAGGCTATGTCGGTCAAAAGCAGCTAGTTCGTACTCTTCTGTCATCGATAGACAATTGGTAGGGCAGTATTCAACACAATTCCCACAAAATATGCAGGCCCCAAAATCAATTGAATAATTTCGGAGCTCTTTCTTTTTGGTCTCTTTATTCATTACCCAGTCGACTACTGGAAGATTTATTGGGCATACCCTCACACAAACTTCACAGGCTATGCACTTGTCAAATTCGTAATGAATCCTTCCTCTGTAGCGCTCAGAGGGGATTAATTTTTCATATGGATACTGAACAGTTATGGGTCGACGGCGCATGTGGTCGAACGTAACTGCCAGCCCTTGGACAAGGTAGTTCGCTGCACCAAATGCATCCTTGGTGTAATCGGAAACTTTCTTGAGGAAACCCAGCATTCGATCGGAACTTCCGGAGGCGAAAAGGGTGTACGTGATAAATCTTACAAGCCTTTTCATCAGTCTAGGTAAGACTACTCATTTCCTATGTATTTAAATCTTGAAAGCCGCAACTTGTTTAGCCGCCAAAAGCAATAGGAAATAATAGTTTTAGAGAAGCTGTGAAAAGAAGATTTGCTAGAGAAATTGGAAGTAAAAACTTCCAACCAAGATCTAGCAGTTGATCAATTCGAACTCTGGGCGTCGTCCAGCGGAGCAAGATGGCAAGGAAAACTAATAGGTAAGTTTTCATAATTGTCATTACTATCCCCAGTGAGGCAGTAATGACTTCGATTACAGGGTTATTTACAGATTGGCCGAATAAAGTTGCGAGCCATTCCACAGGAATAGGGAAACCCCAACCTCCTAAATAAAGTACTGATACCAGCAGTGAGGAAAGTACAAGATTTATGTAACTGCCTAAATAAAACAAAGCGAACTTCATTCCTGCATATTCCGTTTGATAGCCCGCTACGAGCTCTTCCTCTGCCTCAGGAAGATCAAAAGGTAGTCGCTCACATTCAGCTAGGGCACAAATCCAAAAGATTAAAAACCCTATAGGTTGTCGCCATATATTCCAGCTAAGTAAACCTGCACCATTTTGTTGTTCAACAATGTCAATAGTGCTTAGAGAATTGCTCATCATGACAATTGCCAGGACGGCTAGTGCAAGCGGAATCTCATAACTTATTGATTGCGCAGCGGCTCTCAACCCTCCAAGTAGAGAATATTTGTTGTTGGATGCATATCCACTCATCAATAACCCAATAGGTTGAATACTGCTAAGGGCTATCCAAAGGAAGATACCTATTCCTACATTGCTAATAAGCAAGTTTTGGCCAAATGGAACTATTAGCCAGGAAAGAATTACTGGAACTAATACGAGTACTGGTCCAAGAGTAAATAACAGCCCGTCGGCTCGTTTAGGTATTACATCTTCTTTGACTAGAAGCTTCAGTCCATCTGCCATTGGCTGAAGCACTCCAAGTGCTCCTGCATATTCAGGCCCAATGCGTTGTTGCGCTGCAGCAGAAATTTTCCGTTCAAGCCAAACTGTTACAAGTACCCCTATGACAGCTGCTATTAGAACAAGCGCCATTGGCAGTGGTAACCAAAGGAGATGTGCTACTTCAGGGGATACTCCCAGTCCTTGAATGGCTTGGGTGAAGCTCAATTCAAGATCAATGCCTGGGGTTGTTAGGGCCTGTGAAGCTGTGCTAGCAGGAGTCACCATTTGCATGGATGAGATGTCTGCAAATTAGAGGTTTTGGTGGGCAGATCGTTCTTCAGCCTGCTTCCATTGTCTTGTTTTCACACCTGTATAAATTTGTGATGGTCTAAAGATTCGATTGGCTCCTAGTTGCTCCCGCCAATGAGCCAGCCAACCTGCTACACGTGATATAGCGAAAACAGGAGTGAAAAGGTCGCGAGGAATACCTAGTTTTCGATAAACAAGTCCTGAATAAAAGTCAACATTTGGATATATGCCTTTGCTCCCTAAACGGTGCTCAGCTTCTTTTTCTAGAGATCTTGCGACGTCATACATTTCATCTTTTCCAAATCTGGCAAAAAGCTCTTCTGCGAGTCCTTGAAGAATGGAAGCGCGTGGATCTTTGACCTTGTATTCCCGGTGTCCAAACCCCATTATCTTTTGTTTATTTGCGATCGCGCTATTTAGATATGCTCCTGTTTTTTCAGGTGTCCCAATTTCTTCGAGCATCTTAAGAACATCTTCGTTTGCTCCACCATGAAGAGGTCCGGCAAGCGTCCCTACTGCAGAGGCGACCACGGCATATGGGTCCGTAAGAGTACTTGCTGTCACTCTTGCACTGAAAGTACTTGCGTTCAGACTATGCTCTGCATGCAGAATGAGACATCGGTCAAAGATCCTTGCCGATAGTGGATCTGGCTCTCGCTCTGTGAGCATGTAAAGGAAATTGTCTGAATATGGAAGGTCATCACGAGGTTGAATTGGATCCTGCCCCTTTCGAATTAGTTGAAAAGCAGCAACCATTGTTGGGATCTTGGCAATAAGCCTCACTACAGCGTCATAAACATATTTAGGGTTGTCTATTGCCCTACGTGAATAAAACAGGCCGAGTGATGCTGCGCTGGACTGTAGAGCGTCCATGGGGTGCCCTGTGGCAGGGAAGCATTTCATCATGTCTCTAACTCGAAAACTCACTCTTCTATGCATTTGAACTTCTCTTTCGAAATCCCTTAATTGTTGGGTGCTTGGTAAATCTCCCCAGATCAGTAGGTAAGTAGTTTCAAGAAAGCTACTTTGAGCTGCAAGTTCAGCAATGGGATAGCCGCGATATCTAAGTTCTCCTTGAGTGCCATCAATATCACAGATTGCAGATTGAGTGACAGGCACTCCTTCAAGTCCTGGCCGGAATCCACTCTTGCTTGGGTCGAGATGCTGTTCTATTTTGCGTTGCTCCCTAAGCATATATTCAAAGTTAATGGACCAATGACAAATACGTGAGTCAAATTAAAGATGGGATTTAGACGTGCCATTTGATTTATGGAGCATCGAGTCTTGATCATTATTGTTTCATCTTAAGTGGACATAACCTTACTTTTTTATTAAAAGAGCTCTAAATACACCTTATTTGGATGATCGATTATTCCAGGAATCTGTTCGCGTCTATTTAAAGAACCATAAATCTTTAATCCATGAACCAAGAAAACAGCTTTTTTCATGAGTCTGGGCTTTCGTTATTCTTATTAGATTAAGTAGGTTTTACTAGAAGTTCGATTGATTACGTCTACTGATAGAAGCTTTTCACAAATAGATGTTCAGTTACAAGAATAGAGGAATAAATTCTTTGAGTACTTTCTTGGCTTTTGTTTATGACTTTGCTTTTTAAGTGGAGTTGCTTCCTTAACTAATTCTGTTGTATGTGGATCATCTCAGGCAATGTCTAGCCTGGCACGCAGGCTGATAGAAGAGTTGTCTATTCCTTCATTAGCATCTATGGAAAATGAAAAGCCTTGAAGGATTGGAGTTAAGGAACGCCCAGCAATTGACTGGAGAATGCGCAAAGGGTACCAATTGCTTAGTTCTTGTTGTGCTTGATTTGAATTAAGAGCAAGTTCGAGAGTGGGTTGATTTTCAGCACTTTTTCTAAGTTGTTTCAATTGATTTTCTCTGAGTTGTAAGCCGTCTTGGCTTTTTTGTTGAATTGCTGCAAGTGTGTCACTCCACCAGTTTGTTTCAGATTCCTGTGAAAGAATGATGTCAATTTTAGTTTCTAACATATCAACTGTTTGAATACTTTTAGTGATTAACTTCGACCAAACAAGGAGCTTATTATTATTGATTAATAGCTCTGACCTTGTTTCATTATTCTCTCTAAGTACTTCATCAATATTAGAAATAAGTGGGTTTCCTTTTATTGTCCCGATTACCCACCCATCTGGCTCTTTAAGCCATATTAGTGCACCTTTATCTGAATTGGTAATAGCTTGTGCTGCAATTCCACTCGTTTTCTGAAGTCTATTGTCTAAGACGGGACCTATCCATTGTGCTAGAGGGTTTGGATTGCTTTTGTTAAGTATTTCTGAAGGGGAGTTTATTATGGCTATTCCTTCTGCTGGCCCACCTGCTGAAGCTAACAAAGATAGACTTTCTTCTTCATATTTTTCTGGTTCGATTGCAGTAGATTGAAAATCCAAGACTCCGTCTAAAGCAATATTTCTTCCATTTGATTGGATGGAGCCAACAAATCCATTCAAGTCTTCCCGTTGACTGATTCTTAAGGGCAGTGAAAATATTGAATGTAGCGACTTGGGAGAAACTGTTACCAAAGCGATGCCATCATCTAATCCTTGGATAGATTCTCTTAGCTCTTGGTTACCTGATTGATTGGACTTAGAAAGTTGAGAGACATTTAGCGAGTTTTGTAGTACTGATTTGTCTGAAGCGATTAGAAGGATTTCATTATTAACTAATGCTGTGGATAAAATATTTGAATTATTATTGCTCGTAATTACGTTGCCGCTAATGATATCCACTCCTCTATAATTGTTTATCTTTAGTTCTATCCCTTTTAGGCTTTGCTTCTCCCAAAAACTTTGAAGGAACCTCTTCTCGCTATTTTCATCTTGATTTGATAGTGCCATTAACCAGCCAAAAGATTTATCCAGCTGATCTGATTCGAATAAAGCGAAGCTGATTCGTGGACCTATCCATTCGGCTAGTTCAGAGTCAAAATTTAATCCTGTAAGAGCAAAAAACCCTTCTATTAATTTTTTGGAGTCTTTTCGAATTTCTTCTTTTTTCTTAGATCTAGCAGTGTTTCCGAGGTATTCAGGAATTTTTTTTGGGTCGAGCATCCAATGCATTGTTAAGGATGCGTCTTTTGGGAAAAATCTAGCGGTTTGAGGTAATTGAATCTGATGATTCGGCAAGAGCATTGGCTCTGATAAGGCCATTGCCCTTTTAGGTACAAGTGTTAAGTGAAACAGAAAAACTAATGTAGCCGCTAAAACAAGTGGGAAGGGGCGAACCTTCATTGGCTTGCAGGAAGTATGAAGCCATCTTTATCCATTAGGAAGCAGATGCATATGGCTTGATTCAAAATGGAGTTATGAATAAATCAATTCCTAGCAATATTTCTCCAAAGGAGTTACATAGGTTGCTTCTAAAAGAGCCCTCTAAAGTTGTTTTGATTGATGTGAGAGAGGATCAGGAATTGGCTATTGCTCCCTTCCCTGGTCAAGTGCTCCATTTGCCGTTAAGTAAGGCTTCCTTATGGATTAAAGAATTGCCTGTGAAATTAATGAACACAAAGCCAATTGTTGTGATTTGTCATTCGGGTGTTCGCAGTTGGGATTTCGCTACCTGGTTGATCGAACAAGGATGGGGGCACGAAGTTTGGAATCTTGAAGGAGGTATCGATGCTTGGAGCGCAAATGTTGATCGCACCGTCCCTCGTTATTGACCATAGTTGGCAAAGACTTTCTTCATAGTGTTGTGAGTGATGTGATAAGCCCCGTACGATCAAATTGCATTTTTAGATCCATTGGAGACTCTCCCTGTACGTCAACAAGAAGTTCTCCGCGCCACGGTGCATCATTACGTGGACACCATGGAGCCTGTTGGTAGCAACGCTTTAGTTCGTCGTTTTAGGCTAAAAGCAAGCTCCTCGACTGTTCGTTCGGATATGGGAGCACTTGAACACAAAGGATTTCTTACACAACCTCACCCTTCGGCTGGAAGGGTTCCTAGCCCTCAAGGGTATAGGCATTATGTGAATTGTTTACTTCCTCCGCCTGGAGTTGCTGTTCAGCATTTGGAGAGTGAATTGACCAATATCAGTCTGCGACTGGCTGCATTAGACGATCTCTTATGGCAATTAGCCAGACGGATGACAGATTTCACAGGATTAATGAGTTTGATTACTAGACCTGTTCGTAAGCAAAACAGGCTTGAGGAGGTTCGATTAGTAAGAAGTGGAGAAAGACTTCTGGTGATGCTGGTAGAAAACTCTAATCAGGCAAGTCACTTGAATGTTCGACTGCCCATTGAGGCAGTAGGTGAGCTTGGCGCAATGGAAGTTTGGATTCGAGAGCAACTTGCTCTATCAGAAAATGACAGTTTGGATTGGTCCTGTGTGCCACCCCAGCTTCATATGATTGGAAGAGTTTTGAGAGAGGCGATTCAAAGTCACAGACAATCGATATCGAAGATAGAAAATGGCGCGGTATTTCATGGAATGTCTCGCTTAATTGCTCAACCAGAATTCAGCCAAAGCAATAGTTTGCGTCCACTTTTGGAGCTAATGGATAGTCAGCCATCAGCAGTGGTTCCGATGGACTTAACCGGACTGAGTGGTGTTTGGATTGGAGGTGAACACCCTCATGAAGCTTTGGTCGATTGTGCTGTTGTCCAAGCGTCATATAAAAGTTCGAATGATGGTGTTGGCCATGTTGCTTTGGTAGGTCCTATGCGTATGGCTTATGCAACTGCTATTGCAGCTGTTCACAGCGTTGCAGATCATTTAGATAGAGTTTTGAGTTAACTTAATGCTCAAAGATCAGAGCCAAGTTTTTCAGCAACTGTATTTACGTCTTTATCACCACGGCCAGAACAATTGATAACTAGTTCTGTCCCAGATTTTAAAGTCGGACAGAGTTTTTCAAGCCATGCGAAAGCATGAGCCGTTTCAAGAGCAGGAATGATGCCTTCCAGTTGACTAACTAATTGCAAAGCATTTAAAGCTTCTTGATCAGTGACTGCTGCATATTCTGCGCGCCCGATCTCATGTAAATAGCTGTGTTCAGGACCTACTCCAGGGTAATCGAGACCAGCACTAATGGAATGTGCTTCTTGTACTTGTCCATGTTCATCTTGAAGTAAAAGGCTCATTGCACCATGTAAGACACCTACTCGTCCTTCAGTGATGGTGGCTGCATGACGACCAGTCTCTACTCCATCACCTGCTGCTTCAACTCCAACCATTCTTACAGAAGTTTCTTCAACGAATGGGTGGAATAGGCCCATAGCATTAGAGCCTCCGCCTACGCAGGCAACTAGTACATCAGGTAACTGTCCAAAGGCTTCAGCACATTGTTGACGTGTTTCGTGACCAATAACTGCATGAAAATCTCTTACCAACATTGGATAAGGGTGAGGGCCAGCTACTGAGCCGAGGATGTAGTGGGTAGTTTCCACATTGGTAACCCAATCGCGAATAGCTTCACTGGTGGCATCTTTTAGGGTTGCTGTTCCAGAGCTGACAGGTTCAACTTTTGCTCCAAGTAGCCTCATCCTGAATACGTTTAGCGATTGTCTTCGCATATCCTCCGTGCCCATGTAAATAACACATTTCAGTCCAAATCGAGCACATACCGTTGCGGTTGCTACTCCATGTTGCCCTGCACCAGTTTCAGCAATGATTCGTTTTTTCCCCATCCTTAGAGCCAGAAGGGCTTGCCCTAAGGCGTTATTTATTTTGTGGGCACCAGTGTGATTGAGGTCCTCCCGTTTCATCCAGATGCGAGGGCCGCCTTCTCCTTTTCGGTGGTAATGGTGCGTGAGTCTTGTTGCTTCATATAGAGGAGTTGCCCGACCAACATATGAGTGCAAGAGATGATTTAACTCATCTTTGAATGCTTTATCTTTCCATGCTTTTGAAGCTGCTTGCTCGAGCTCACTGAGAGCAGGCATTAGTGTCTCTGGTACATATTGACCTCCATAACGTCCATAACGGCCAAGAGGAGATGGACGGGCATTGATTGTTAAATCCACATCTTTTGGTTGAGAGGGAATCGTGCTTGTCACCGTAAAGAGGCGGAAGATATATACCAGCCTAGGAATTAGATCAATGTCTAAAGGAAGCTGGCGTGAATTTGATGAGCCTTCAACACCTAAATCCAATAGATCTCAATTCATTTCAAAAAAATCAGAACGCAATGTGCGAGTTCAGAAGAGTAGAGGCGGGAAAAGTGGGAAGACTGTCACTGTAGTTAGCGGGTTGGAACTTGATGCTGTAGCTGCTAAGTGTCTTTTAAAGATTCTGAAGGCAAAATGTGGAACGGGAGGGACCTTAAAAGGAGATCTTTTAGAACTTCAAGGTGATCAAATAGCAACTGTTTTAAAGCTTTTAAGGGATGAGGGGTATTTCCCTAAAAAGTCTGGTGGATAGGTCTGGGGGAGTTTGGCTTCATCGCCATAGAGAATGGTGGTAGAACTAATCGAGTAAAAATGATTGACCCCTTGAGAGATGGAATAACACCAAAAGCCACAAACATTATTTGGCATCAATCATCGGTAGATAGAGATGCTATTTCACTGAAGCAAGGACATAGCAGCGCAATCCTTTGGTTTACGGGTTTATCTGGTTCAGGGAAAAGTACTTTGGCAAATGCTGTGAACTCTGCCTTATTTGAGCTTGGGGTGTCGACTTACGTTCTTGATGGTGACAACATTCGACATGGTCTATGCAAAGACTTGGGCTTTTCTGATTTGGATCGAGAGGAGAATATTCGTCGTATTGGGGAAGTAGCAAAACTGTTTCTCGATGCAGGTGTAATAGTTCTCACAGCATTTGTGTCTCCCTTTCGTGTTGATCGGGAAAAAGCCAGATCCTTAGTGGATGCAGGTGACTTCTTAGAAATTCATTGCTCAGCAGATCTGAAAACTTGTGAAAAACGGGATACGAAGGGGCTCTATGCAAAAGCAAGAGCCGGAGAAATCAAGGATTTCACAGGCATATCAAGCCCATATGAAGAGCCTGAAACTCCAGAGATGAAAATTGATACTGGCCTTATGGATTTAGATGCTTGTGTTGAGGTTGTGCTGCGTAAATTAGTTGCAGCAAAGGTGATTCCTGACACTAAATCTAACTATTAATTTTCCGACCTTTTTGGCATTTGTGATAAGTATGCGCTTGCACCGAGCTCTTGCATCTTTTTATCTTTAGTGACTACTTGATTATGTAGAGATTGTCGATAGGCTAATACTTTTTCATGAACTTTAGAGTTATAAGTTCCAATGATTTGTGCTGCTAATAGTCCTGCATTGAGTCCACCTCCTATTGCTACTGTTGCCACTGGAACTCCACCAGGCATTTGCAAGATTGAATGCATGGAGTCGACGCCAGAAAGCGATTTGCTTTTAACTGGAACTCCTATGACAGGGATTGTTGTAAGCGATGCAATCATTCCAGGAAGGTGAGCTGCTCCACCAGCGCCGGCGATAATGACTTTTAGGTTTTTGGATTCTGCTTCTCTAGCAAAATTGACCATTTCTAGAGGGGTGCGGTGAGCAGAGAGAATTCTTACTACAACTTGTAGGTCAAAGTCTTGCAACACTTCTATGGCTGGATTCAGGGTCTCAAGATCAGAGTCACTTCCCATGACTACTGCTAATTGAGGGGTAGGCCCAGCTTTTGCTGAAGACAATTGTCCAGGTGTATAGGTCATTATTAATAATGATTAGAAACACATTGTTTTGCATTATTCACCGCTGATGTTTTCAAATGCGTCGGATTACTAACGTCCGTCTTCCAAATCCACTAAGCAATTGCGACGAAGTCTTCTGGTGGCTTCTTTTGGATGACAATGAATTTGTGCTTTCAGTTAATCCAATGGAGCATGGGTCGGCCATGGCTGGAGAGCATTGGGGAGGGGATTGGTTAAGTCCTATGGGGATAGACCTTCAAATGAATGGAGGATTGGGAGTTTCATTCCCAGAGCTCACTTTTAAAGACCTTTCTACGCTTGTTGATCTATTGGATCGGCTTTGGATAAATGGTGTGGAGGCAATTTGTCCAACATTCATCAGTTGCCCTGTGCCGTCATTACATCTGGGTTTAGAAGTACTGCGGGAGGCACGTAGAGAGCATGCCCCTAACCGATGCAAGCTCCTTGGAGCTCACCTTGAAGGTCCATTTTTGTCTAAGCATCACCATGGAGCCCATTCCTCTGAACATCTTTGTTCTCCAAGTTTGTTTGCATTAGAGGAACGCATTGAGGGAATGGAGAACGAGATTGATCTAGTTACATTGGCCCCAGAATTGGTTGGCTCTTTAGATGTAATAAAAAGACTGAAGAGTCTTGGAGTGATTGTTTGTTTGGGGCACTCATCTGCTGATGAAAACACTTCCAGCAATGCCTTTCATCAGGGAGTGAGCATGCTCACTCATGCCTTTAATGCGATGCCTGGCTTGCAACACAGGTCCCCAGGTCCAGTAGGAGAAGCCATAAAAAATGGCGAGATTGCTATTGGGTTAATAGCTGATGGCGTTCATGTTCATCCAAATATTGTTGCTTTTTTGCAGCGTTTAGCTCCCAATCAATTGGTTTTAGTAAGCGATGCTATTGCTCCTTATGGACTTAAAGATGGGGAATACAAATGGGATGATCGCTTAATTGTTTCACAAAAAGGTTGTTGCCGACTTGAGAACGGTACTCTTGCTGGATCAACGGTCTCGCTATTACAGGCCTGCAAAAATCTTGCCAAATGGGGTGGAGAGCCTTCTTCGGCGATATGGTCTGCGACTACTGCACCTCGAATTGTTTTAGATGCAGAGCTTCAATTAAAAGACTTTTTGATTGGTCAGCCTTTAAATCATTTGCTCCGATGGAAAATGAACTTCGAGCAAAATGAGCTTTCTTGGCAGCGGGCTGCCTAAAATCTCGTCGGAACAGGATTGAATCAATGTCCATTGAACAGCTCAAGGAACTTAAGCAAGCCGAGAAATCTGAGGTAGAAACTTACTTCAATGGAATGGGGTTTGATCGGTGGAATCGCATCTATAGCGATAGTGATGATGTCAACAAGGTGCAACGCAATATTCGAATAGGCCATCAAAAAACCGTTGATGATGTCCTTGCTTGGCTGAATGAATCTGGTGGCATTAACAAGATGAGTTTTTGTGATGCTGGCTGTGGAGTCGGAAGCCTTTGTCTCCCTTTGGCTGCTATGGGTGCAGGGTCAATTGCGGCTAGTGATATTTCTAAGGCAATGGTGGATGAAACCAAGCGGCGTGCGGAGGTTTTGGATCTTGATCTCAGTCGATTAACATTTTCAACCTCTGATTTGGAAAGTGTAAAAGGTTCATTTCATACTGTTATTTGTTTGGATGTTTTTATTCATTACCCGCAAAAGCCAGCAGAAGAAATGGTTCGACATCTTTGCGGTTTATCGAAAGAAAGATTGATTGTTAGCTTTGCTCCCTTTACCCCTCTACTTGCTTTGTTGAAACGTATTGGCCAATTCTTCCCAGGTCCAAGTAAGACTACACGTGCATATACTCTTCGTGAAGATGGAATAATACGAGCTGCAAAAGAATGTGGTTTTGAGCTTAGTAGGAGTAAATTGAATCAAGCCCCTTTCTATTTTTCAAAGTTAATTGAATTCAAAAAGATCTGATTTAGCTATGATATTCCAATTAGAATACATCTCCTTATCGAATTGCAAGTCTTTGCTGATTAGGTTCTCTTGCTAGATATACGAAGTGCTGCTGGAAGTGATGACTTGAAAGAGTGTATTTTGTCCCCAATGGGTACATTTAATAGTTTATATGCATGTAATAAATAGCCGCCATGACCAGGAATTGCCTGGCTTGATAGCTTCCCTTTTGGTCCATATAGACGATCCCCTATGAGTGGAGTCCCTATCGAGGCAACATGGATGCGAATTTGATGAGGCCTTCCTGTGAAGATAGTTATTTCTAACAGGTCGCAATCACATCGCTTTTCAAGCAATTTCAATTTGGAGCTGGCGTTAAGCTGGGCACTGCTTTGGGCAGCTATTTCGCTATTCTTTTGTTCCCTTTGCTGAATGTTCCAGACTTGATTAAGAATAGGGTGAGCGCACATCTCTATTGGTGTATTTACTTCGATTGATTCACCTGCTTTTAGATTGGGATTTGGCTGTGCTAGTGCCCGGTAGACTCTTCTAAAAGAACTCTTGTCCAATAAATTATTACGAAAAAGAGCAGATAGATTGGCCCGAGTTGCTCTTTGTCTTGCACATATCAATAGTCCTGAGGTTGACCTCCCTAATCTATGTAATGGTTTTGGTACTAAAGACTCGCTATTTTGTTTGTACTTTAGGTCTAGTAATGCTGTTAAGGTATGCATCAAGAAGCCTCCTCCTGGAGTAGTCGGAAGCCCTGAAGGCTTGTTGATTATCTGTACATCACCATTGTCGAAAAGAATATCCCAACATGCAGGTACCCCAGGTTCTTCCCAGGGTGGTCGATCCCAGTAAATCAGATCTCCACAGTGAAGTACTTGATTAGCGCTTGCTTCAATATTGTTGACCTTTACTTCCTTTCCCTTTATTCGTTTGTACCATTTTTGAGATGATGAATGCTTATATTTTGAGGCCAAAAGTTCTAAGAGCTTCTTTTTACTATCCTTATGAGCTACTCTTTCTATATACCTCCACCCATTATTGAATTCACTAGGAATCCAAATAGATCTTTTTAA
>Ga0208894_1001519_pt1 | contig 13676 bp, 12 predicted proteins | sample ETNtaG_12_FD_185752 | JGI IMG/M metagenome (GOLD analysis project Ga0208894, IMG submission 185752) | Marine microbial and viral communities from oxygen minimum zone, Eastern Pacific Ocean - ETNP201306SV49 (SPAdes) (version 2) | ecosystem: Environmental > Aquatic > Marine > Oceanic ... | reverse complement strand
TCTCCCGGAGTGCCATCAATACAGTTTTCCAGTTCTTCTTCTTTGCGAACGCTGGATGTACCTGAGTTATAGACTAGTATTTTACCATCTGCGTCTGGGCCAGAAACCACTGAGTGTGTGTGTGAGCCTCGGCAGGTTTGTACAGCACCAACTTGGACAGGGCGAGTTATGTCAGAAATATCGAATATGCGAATTCCTCTGAAGCGCTCATCGCTGATATCTTCACTCACGCCTTGTAAACCACAGTCAAGTCGGCCACGTGTTTGTTCTACTGACATAATGAGTAGATCGCCCACTATGGATACGTCACCTTGACCTCCAGGACAAACAATCGAAGAAACTAAGTTCGGGATTCCAGAGTCTTTAAGCTGATACATGTTAAAACCATGGTAGCTTCCAGTGACCAGGAGATCATCACTAAAAGCCATGTCAGTATTAGAAAAACTAAGCATAGGATAGCGTAGGGCATTCGCTGACTTTTCGGTTGTCTTGGGCTTATCCTCTTTATCTACTTCATTTTCTAGAGCGGCTGAGCCACGAGCTGCTGGATTATTGGGATCATAAAAGCCTGGTGGCTTGCGCTGAGAGACGACTAGCTCTAGATTCAGAATTGCTTCTTCAGCGTCGAAAAGACCGGGCGCTAAACCTGCCCGAGGATCGCTGGAAAGGCCTACTAGTAGTTCATTCATGCGTTCAATTTCAACTGCTTGATCATTAGCTACATCTGAAACAAATTCATTTAGTAATGGGTCATAGGCTGATCCTGGCTGATCTCGTAACTCCTTGACCATTTTAATGGCGCCATCATGATGGGTAATCATTAAGCTCAGAAACAACTCATCAAAGTCTATACTTTTTGAGTTCGCCAAGTTTGTCATTTGCTCTTTAGTAGCCATGCCGACCATGCCGTGAACCATATGTCCTGAATGATGATTTGTGGGATCAGGCACCATCTCAGATCGTTCTTTCAGCCAGTCTTGCATAAGAGTTATTTCGTCCTCCTGAGACACATCGATGCGGCCAGCGAGATCTAAAACGTTCTCATTGTTTGTCCTGTCAGATGCGAGGCGTGACATTACTAGTGCTTGGTGATGATGAAGAATCATTCCTTGCATGAAATGGACATCGGCAGAGCTGTAGGATGAATCGGCGATAGCTAGTGCGGTGTCAGCGTCCAAAGTTTGTGATGGCTGGCCGGGTGCGCCGGGCTGGACTATGGGAGCATTAGTTTTGTCTATTGAAGCAAATACCCAGGTACTTGATACAGCAAAGAGAGTGGCTAGGGCCATTTTTTTTATCAAAATATTGTAATGTCTCATGTATAAACTAACGCTCCTCGGATATCGGTGTATTTAGGCATAAATTATTATTTAAGAGTAATTGTAATTACATATTCACTGATCCAGCCACCTTATTATCAATTGCAACAAGAGTATATAGGCGCAGTCTCATGAATGTTGTGAGACCATTCAATATTGAGAGAAAAAGTTACCTAACCACTTGATTTAGCGCCATAGATTGTCAGTGGTAGTAATTTTAAAAAGTAATGGTGGGCAATCATTCAAAATATATTGACATTAAGAGTGCCAATATGCAAAAGTCTAACATCCGAAAATAACCAAGGTAGTGATGCATTAGCTAATGAAGAAAATTATTGCAGTAATATTGGTGGGATTGCTTCTGCTTTTCAGTTTGGGATTCTGGCAGCTATATTTCTCAGCCCGACCACCGTTGACGATTAATCCTCTGGTCCTCTCTGGGGATGGCAGTCAAATTAATTACTGTGAACTACCCATCCTAGATGGAAGTGCTAAGTTAGCCGCAGATATTCCTAAAGGAAACACACCCGATTGTGGTTATGACCATTTTCCTATGCCGATTTTGGCAGAGTGCACAGAGCCTCTATCAGAGCAAGCAGATGATATTAGGGGATTATGGAAAGCTGTGACCGGTAAGGTAGGTCACATTGAACGGGTTGAGCAATGTGGCTCGCGGGTAGTGGTAACCGCTGCGGGACTAATCCATGATGTAGGGCCTAATAGCTCTGGTGGACTAACTTCGAACGATACTGAAGGCGCGGTTCTTTTTACCATTGGTGAGACAGAATTTTGTCCGCGCACATCTGCTGGTGTGAAGTGGAATGAAGGAGTACTGGATTTTCATGTATTTGGTTGGGGACCGGTTGTTGTTAAGCGTTACAGGGAGGGAGAGCAACTGGTATGGGAATATGTGGATGGAAGTACTACTCGTATGGACAGAATTTGTACACTACCTGAGGCATACAAAACGCCCTCTCCAAGGGGGCCGCGTTATAAAATTTGGTAGGTAGCAACACGTTCATAATATTTCTAAAATGAGGTACGCGGTATGAAAAAGATTCTAGCGATCATGGTCGCACTAATCGTTGTAACAGCGTCGATTGGCTGGTTTTTCCGTGTCGAAATATTACTGGAAGTGATTGAGTATCGATTTTCTTCAATAGACGTCTCTGAACCGCGAGATATACCTTGGAAACAAGGGCCAAGTGAGAGCACAACTACCAACCTAGAGCGTTCGCCTAATATTATTCTTATTGTTGCAGATGATTTGGGCTATAACGATATTTCAACCTTTGGGGGCGGTATTGTTCAAACCCCCAGTATCGATCGTCTAGCCAAAGAGGGTGCTGTTTTTAATCAGTCTTACTCTGGGGCTAGCACCTGTGCACCTTCCAGAGCTATGATGATGACTGGTCGTTATCCTACTCGTACGGGTTTTGAATTTACCCCAACCCCCGCGGGGATGGGAAAGGCAGTCACGCTTATTGGCGGTGTTATGGATAACAATCTCCCGCCAGGTTTTTATGATGAGGCAATGGAAGCTAATCAACCGCCCTACGAACTAAAGGGTCTGCCGCCGGAAGAAATTACGATTGCAGAAACGTTAAAAGATTCTGGGTACTACACAGCACACATCGGTAAATGGCATCTTGGCAATGACAATGGTATGGCGCCCCATGAGCAGGGATTTGATGATAGTTTACTAATGACAAGTGGACTGTACCTTCCTGAAGATGACCTGAATGTAGTAAACGCAAAGATACCTTTTGATCCGATTGATAAATTTTTATGGAAAGCCATGACTTATTCGAACTCCTTCAATTCAGGAGATGATGATCGGTTTAAACCTAAGGGGTATTTGACTGATTACTGGACGGATGAGTCTATTAAGGTCATCAAAGCTAACAAGAACAGACCTTTCTTTCTTTATCTTGCACATTGGGGCCCTCACACACCACTGCAGGCTACACGCGAAGATTATGAAGCAGTGGGCGATATTAGACCCCATCGTAAACGTGTTTATGCCGCGATGGTTAGAGCGATAGACAGAAGTGTTGGCCGAGTCCTAGATACTCTTGATCAGGAAGGGTTGGCAGATAATACATTGGTCATGTTTACTAGCGACAATGGTGGTGCGGGTTATATTGGTATTCCTGAGGTTAATCAGCCTTTTAGAGGTTGGAAAATCACCATGTTTGAAGGGGGGCTGCGGGTCCCTATGATGATTAAATGGCCCAGTAAAATTACTGCTGGCACAGTAGTTGACACACCAGTAGCTCACATCGATGTAATGCCTACTTTGGCAGCTGCAGCTGCTTCACAATCAAAGGCTACAGAGATAGATGGCGTTAATATATTGCCTTTGGCAACGAGTCAGGGCGACCAAAATTGGGATCGAGAAACGCTGTTTTGGCAGAATGGGCATTACCAGGTAGTGCGTCACGGGGATTGGAAACTACAAGTTAATGATAGACCCACCGATGGATTACAGCATTGGTTGTTTGATCTAGCAAAGGACCCAACAGAGCAAAATAATCTAGCCGCGGTCCGTCAAGATAAGGTCAAAGAATTAAACGCGTTGTTGGTTGATCATCAAGCAAATGCGGTGAAAACCCTTTACCCCGCTACAACTCAAATGCCGGTAATGGTTGATAAAACGCTAGCAGAAGAATTTGAGGAAGGTGATGAATATGTTTATACACCAAATTAGAATCCTGGAAATAGATTCTGTAATGATGGCTTGGAGTAATTGATTGATTAGTGTTGAGCTAAGCACTGAAGCTAAGAATGTTCTATCTGAGGCCAACTATCCCTTAAAAAATCGTCGTATCAAGGAACTTGCTGTTCTTCGGGATGAAACGGTAAGGGCCATTACTCCTGCAGTTGATCGAGTCATTGAGCTGTATAAGGCGAAAGTCGAGATGCGAGACATTTCTGATATTCCTTGCATGTGGGTTACTCCATATCAGCACAAAGTGAATTGGAAAATTTTGTATGGGTATGGTGGCGGCTACGTCTCGGGGAGTCCATTTGAGGATCTAACTATCGCGGTGCCATTGGCTGCTGAAACGGGCGCTGAGGTTGTGATACCCCACTATCGGTTGGCGCCTGAGAGTCCATGGCCTGCGGCTATTGATGATGGATTTAGTGTATTTAAGGAAATGAGTGGTGAGCCTCTTGCTCTTGTAGGTGAATCAGCTGGGGGGAATCTTTGCCTTACTTTGATCCTTCGTGCCTTCCAGTTAGGTATTCCCTTGCCGCGGGCAGCCGCTTTCCTGTCCCCCTGGTGTGATCTGACCAACTCAGGTGAAAGTGTGGTAAATAACGATGGACGTGATCCAGCGCTAAGTGCTCAACACATTGACTTTGCCGCCAATTATTATGTTGGAGAGCATGACCGTACGAATCCTATGATCTCTCCAATCAATGGTGTATTCGACAATTCATTCCCACCAAGCATTATTACCACGGGCTCTCGAGATTTATTGATGAGCCAAGCAATAGCGCTAAGAGATGTCCTAAAAGATAATGATGTACCAGTCGAACTTTGTTTGTGGAAAGATCTCTGGCATGTATTCGAGTGGGACTATCGCTTACCAGAGTCCTCTGCGTCCATTCGTCAAATTTCTAATTGGCTACAGAAATATATGTCTCGTTTTTAAAGACTTTTGGGTCAATGTCCTAAAATACGTTACAAACCATGCAAGGTTTTAGTTTCCAGGAAGTCCTCAATTCCCATGACACCGCCTTCACGACCATTACCTGATTGCTTATACCCTCCAAATGGTGAACCATAATTAAATCCACCACCATTAATGTGGATTGCTCCCGCACGTAATTGAGCGGCCACACGTCTCGCACGGACTGGATCTCCAGTCTGAAGGTAAGCGGCAAGACCATAGGGGGTATCATTTGCAATGGCAATGGCCTCATCCTCGTTTTCAAAGGGAATGATTACCAGAACAGGACCAAAGATCTCCTCTTGAGCAATTCGCATATCATTTGATACATCAGAAAAAATAGTAGGCTTAACAAACCAGCCTAAATCCATACCATTTGGTTTGCCTAGTCCTCCAGCCAAGACAGTCGCTCCTTCGTCGATACCTACACTTATCATTGCTTGCACACGATCAAATTGAATTTGATCAAATAGAGGCCCTATGTGATCACCTTCTTCTTTGGGATCTCCAACCGTAGTTGCCATCGCTGCTTTTTTTGCAATCTGGAGCACTTCACCATAGCAGCTTCGTTCTACGAGTAAGCGTGTCGGAGCGTCACAGGACTGGCCTGTGTTGTACATACATTCATCGACAGAGGCTGTGACTTGAGTCTCTAGATCACAGTCAGCAAAGACAAGATTAGGTGACTTACCGCCAAGTTCTAAAGTGACACGCTTAATCGTTTCTGACGCGTCTCGCGTAATCGATTTACCGGCTCGAGTAGACCCTGTGAATGACATCATCTGAATATCTGGATGTTTAGAGAGAGCAGCACCAACTGTCGGACCGTCTCCATTTACAAGATTAAAAACACCTGCTGGAAAGCCGGCCTCGTCAATAATCTCTGCATAAATCATTGCAGAAATAGGCGTATGCTCTGAGGGTTTGAGGATACAGGTGCAGCCTGTTGCGAGCGCTGGAATGACCTTGAGAGCAATTTGATTCATCGGCCAATTCCATGGGGTGATAAGACCACAAACTCCAATAGGTTCATGGATTAGTTCATCACCATTAGACAGAGTTTCACTCTCGTTAAAACCCTCTAGTGCCTCTAGGAAACCATCAAGATGACCTATTGCTGCATCGGCCTGAGCATCACGAGCCATAGTAATTGGTGCACCCATCTCTGTGCACATAGCCTGTGCCAGATCTTCAAATCGCCTTTGTGTAGCAGTTTTTAAACGACGTAATAGATCCAGGCGCTCTTGCTTGGTGGTTTTTGAAAAACTTTCAAAAGCTTTTTTGGCGGCGGTAACCGCTCGATTGACGTCTTCATTATTACCTAGGGCCACTGTACCTTCCTGCATCTCAGTCGCAGGGTTTAATACTGGCATAGTGCCTGTTGAGATTGGATCTTGCCAACGACCGTCAATATAAAATTTGCTAAGATTTTCCATGGATAATAACCTCTGGTTTAGCGAGATCTTTCAATCGCAGTTTCGACTAAGACTCTAATTTCTTCAACAGTTGCCTGACGTGGGTTAGTGCCGGCCGCGCTGTCTAAAATTGCTTTTTCTGCAATTCTTTGAGCGCATTCAGGTGGCACATCAATCTCTTTAAGTGATTTAGGAATATTAATATCATCTAGCATGTTCTCGATTTCAGCAATAAAGCTATCAATTGAGCCATCTTTCAAGTTCATCACCTTCGCCATCCTCGCAACCTGAGACTCTAATCCTGGGAGATTAAAGCGGAGCACAACAGGGAGAATAATTGCATTTGTAAGGCCATGTTGAGTGTCAAATTCGGCCCCGACCATATGAGATATAGCATGGACCATACCTAGACCTTTTAGGAAAGCGATTCCAGAAAGGCAAGATCCTACGAGCATACCACCTCTAGCAGCTAAATTGCTTGGTTCATGAACGGCTGTGGGTAGCCATTTTGAGACAAGTCGCAGACCTTCTAGCGCAGCCCCATCACAAAGTGGATGAAACCCAGGTACAAGGAACGCCTCAATGGCGTGAACCATCGCATCTGCCCCTGTCCATGCGGTTAGTGTTGGTGGCAAACCTAATGTGAGTTCGGGATCGAGAAGTACGAGAGATGGTTTTAGGTCAGGATGCCAGACACAAAATTTCATACATTTATTAACATCCGTCACCATAGCGGTGCTCTCAGTCTCAGCGCCTGTACCCGCTGTTGTTGGAATCGTAATTAATGTTGGAAAGGGTTGATCATGCTGAATCATAGGTACCGGCAACTCAAACTCAAAATCCCAAACGCTGTAATCATTATTCGCTGTCAGACAAATGCACTTCCCTCCATCCATAGCGCTTCCACCGCCAATAGCAATAACCGCATCATGCTTGCCGTTATGGAATTTCTCTCGGCCAGCGAGAATGTCTTTCTCTAGTGGATTAGGTGAAACTTCATCAAACAAGGCTGACGGGATGTTCGCGAGAGACAAAAAGTCTTGAAGTAGCTTAATAAACGGTAAATGAGCGCTACCTTTATCTGTCACAATAAGAGGATTTTGAAGGCCCATCGTTTTGCAGTGTGAGCTAATTTCAGACAATCGACCAGGGCCATAAGAAATTGGGACGGGAAAGCTCCAATCTTGGGACTCTAACAGACCATCAATTTGTTCTAAAGGGTTATTCATCATGCTCAACTCCAATAAATGTAGGGCGAAGATTATTTGATTTGATCATCACTCATCCTCTTCGAAGTATCTTTTTATTCACCACCAGACGAACGCACCGCCAGCCACCATGACTAGTCCATAACTGATAGATAAAAGCATTTTCCCGCTCATGGACCAAATTCCAGAGGGCCTTGTTGTGTTAAAGCAATCTCATAAGGCGTTGCATAAAAGTTCATCATCGTATGTACTGATAGTACTTGTCATTTGAATCTGTCTCTCAAGAGATTTTTCTGCACTTTGCCCATCGCATTTCGCGGAAGCGAATCAACTACTTCTACTCTCTTTGGTATCTTAAAGTTGGCGAGCTGGGTTTTGCAGTAATTGATGACTTTCTTTTCTAAGAATTTGTTGTTTAGAGAGTAACTATTCTCAACAACGATAATTGCAACGACAACTTCACCAAAGTCAGCATCGGGAGCGCCAATAATTGCAGATTCTTTGATTTCTGAAATGTCATCAATCACCATCTCAACTTCCTTTGGATAGACATTCAGCCCACCGCATATAATTAAATCCTTTGATCGCCCAACAATTGATATATAACCATTATTATCGATGCTAGCTTTGTCGCCAGTATTAAAGAAACCGTCCGGAGTGAAGTCCTTCTTGGTTTTTTCTGGCATTCTCCAATATCCGGAGAATACATTCGGGCCTTTGACCTGCAAATTACCGATATCACCTACCATTACCTCTTGACCCTGATCATCAACTATTTTTAATAAAACCTCAGGCAAAGCAGGTCCCACGGTCCCTGGTTTACGTTCGCCATCCAGTGGATTGGATGTATTCATGTTAGTTTCAGACATGCCATAGCGCTCAAGAATAGTATGGCCGCAACGTGCTTTGAATTCGTGAAAAGTCTCCGATAGTAGTGGTGCGGAACCAGATATAAACAGACGCATTGTTTGGCAACAATCTGATGAAAATTTATGATTCTTTAATAGGCGAGTGTAGTAGGTAGGGACTCCCATCATAACGGTACATTCAGACATTGCATTCACGGCAATGTCATCGTTATATGATTTATGCCAGGACATACTCGCGCCGCTCATCAATACACAGCTTATGCCGACGAATAAGCCATGAACGTGATAAATTGGGAGCATATGGAGAAGGCAATCTGAGGAGGAAAATCCCCAGGAATCAACCAAAATTTCAGCATTCGAACGAAGATTGTCATGGCTCAACATAATCCCTTTTGGTCGGCCAGTTGTGCCAGAGGAGTAGAGTAAAGCGGCCATATCCGTCCCGCAGCGCATGGCGGTTTGCGCTGTTGTGCTGGCATCTTGAATTAAATCTAGCAGCGTTCCAGTCCCATCAGCATTAAGGGTCAGAATTGCCTTAACGCTACAGTTAACTGTTACAGATTTAACAATCTCCTGAAATTCGCTCTTACAGATTATAATAGAGGGCTCTGCATTGGTCAGGAAATACTCAATTTCAGATGCCGTATAGGCAGTATTAAGGGGGTGATAGACAAGACCTGCGCGCAGACATCCGAGATATAGGTAAAGGGCTTCCACTGATTTTTCAACCTGCACAGTGACTCGATCACCTAGGGAGGCCCCCAATTCTATAAGGCTATTTGCAATTTGCGCGGACGCCTCATCAGCTTGACCATAGGTTATTGTCTGGCCGTTATCCGTGATTAGCAAGCATGTTGAGGAATCATCAGGGAAATGGGATTGGAAATGAGCAAATAAATTAGCGTTTTGTTTCATCTCTAACACTTCCCTATACAAGTTTAAACAAATAATAATTGGCAACTTATGCCAATCGAGCCCCATTTTTTGTCACTTTATTGGGCACTCGAGTATAACGCTACCATCATCCTGAATAAAACCTGTTACCAAGTATTCGGACATCATCTGCCCAATTTTTTTTGGGAAATTTACTACGGCTGAGATTTGCTTTCCAATTAATCCTTCAGGCGTGTAATGATCGGTGATTTGTGGAGATGATTTCCTGATGCCAATGTCATCTCCGAGATCAATACCCAACTTCATTGCTGGGGTTCGCGCTTCTTTGAAAATTTCAGCTGATAATATGGTTCCAACACGCAACTCATCGGTTGAATAACCAACAGCATTGGTACATTTAATCCGATCAGAAGGGTTTAGATTTTTTAGTAGAGAATAGAGTTTTTAGCAAAAGGCCTGACAAGACTTAATTAATCAGAAGAATCATCATTGGGCTGATAAAGGTCCCACCATACGAGTAAACCTCCTAGTATCATCATTGACCCGTATCCTATAGCAAGTAACATTTCTCCGCTCATGATTGTTCTCCAAGACGTAACTCATAATTTTTTATTGCGGTTTCATATGGTTTTGCATAAAAGTTAATTAATAGCGCTACCACCACCACTCCAATGATGATCATCATCTTTGACCAGATCAGTGTCCGTGCTATTTCCTGCGAATCCTGATTGTTCGCTGGAGCTTTATGTAATTGTTCTCGAAAGTTTTGTGATTCAAGGCTCACGTTTCCAGAGGCGGAAACCAGCAGTACAGTAATTAAACTGATAGCACCTCCAAGAAGGATAGGATCCATATAAACAGGAAGGTCTACACCCGCAAAAAGTTTTAACAAATTGGCAATAACATTACCCATGAATCCACTTACCATTCCCCAAAATGCGCCTGCTTCAGTAATACGCCTACTCCAAATACTCATAAAAGCAACCACGCCCCACGATGATGCAAATACTGGTCCGGCAAAGTAGGTTATCCAAAAAATATTGGTTGGTAATACTAGACAAAGAACGACAACGATTAGTCCCATGACGATCATAGTGTATCGTGTAGAGCGCAACTGCTTCTTTGGGTCGTTAGAGTGCTGAAAAATATCATTACTTGCACTAAATCCAACAAGAGATAGAAAAGTGGAGGCGGAAGAAAGACCGGCCGCAAGAATACCGCACACTAACATAGCGCCTAAAACCGTGGGCATTATGTTTATCGCAACCCAAATTAAGGCGCTTTCAGGTGGGTCGATATTAGGGTTAATAAGATTGACTGCGGCCGCGCCGAAAGTAATTACGAGGTAAAAAAGGAGAACTGCCATTGCTGCACCGCAGGCAGATCGGATGACTACATGTTCATTTTTTGCCATCAGATATCGGCTTGATTGCCAAGGGCTAACGGCAACCACCACACCCCATGCTACGCCTAAGATAAGGGCCCAAATTAATCCCTCTGCAGGTGTTTGCCAAGTACTGTCGGGACCGATAACGCCATGCCATGAAATTATCTCTGGTTTTTCTTTATAAGTTACTAGTTGTTCTAAACTTGAGTCCCATCCTCCGCCTGCTTGAACAATGTAATACAAAGTAATTAGCGTTACCGTGGAAAAGAGCACGAACATAATGGTGTCTGTAAGTATTACGCCTTTTGATCCAGAGTAGAGAGTGAATGCTGTATATCCCAGCCATACCATGATGATGGATGTGGTATATGAAATATCACTTACCTCAGTGACAATTAGAGAAACACCCCAGGTGACGGCAAGAAGGTAACAGGTCAAACCGATGACAATGGTAAGTCCGGCAAATGCTTGCAAGCGTCGACTCTGAAAGCGTTGCCCGAAGAATTCAGGAACAGTAAGGGCGCGACTACGACGTAAATAGCGCCCGAAAAATAACGCTCCTATTACGTACCCCAGACTGTTAACTCCAGTCATGATGATAATTAATGGACCATGGCCTTGATAGGACATGCCCACTTCTCCAAGAAACGCATTGGTGCTTAAAAAACTGGCGACAAGGGTACCCACGATAAGCAAAGTGGGCGCATTTCGCCCGGCTACGTAATAATCATCTAAATTTTTGACCTTGCGGCCTGCATACCAGCCAACACCCAAATAGACGAGGATACTGAGAACTACTGAGATGAGAAAAGTGTTCATCGCTTCATCATATAGGGTTCAGCTAGAATAGGAATAAGAAATTAGTCATGGGTCGAAGTCAGCGCCAAAGCACAGAACTAACTAAATTGATGTTAAATGTATCTAAGCCAATCGACAGCCATTGATGACTTGTTTGTCTGGCACAGCTAAAACGACGCTACCGTCGTCTTGAATAAACCCCGTGACGAGGCATTCGGACATAATCGGACCGATTTGTTTTTTAGGGAAATTAACCACCGCAGAAATTTGTTTACCAATTAACGCTTCAGGGGTGTAGTGATCGGTTATTTGTGCTGAGGATTTTCTCGTACCGATCTCATCTCCAAAATCAATGGTCAACTTTATCGCCGGTTTACGAGCCTCTTTAAATATCTCGGCGGTTACAACCGTTCCAACTCGCAATTCTACGCGCTCAAACTCTCGCCAACTTAAGTCATTCATTTGGGGAACCTATGCTTTTAACAGGTGATTCTTGTGGTTATTTTATTTGGCTTTATTAAACCAGTTAAGGTTAATATTTTCACTAGATTAACTAGAGTAATTTTCATGTGTGATATGTTGTCTAGATTACATAGTAATATTTCATCGCGTTTATTAGGAGTGAGATATGGCGACATCTCTAGTTGTAGGTGCCACCGGGTTGGTTGGCAGTCATGTATTGAAGCAATTAGCTTTGATTGAGGAGTGTCCAATCGCTGTATTGCGACGCAGACCAAATGACCTACCAGACAACGTACTGACTATCGAAGTAGACCTCGAAGAGCTTTTGATGAGCGGCGACTTGCCACATTGTGATCATTTGTACCTCTGTCTAGGCACTACCATCAAGGCAGCTGGCAACCAAGAAGCGTTTAAAAAAGTAGACTTTGATTATTGCCTTGGTATTGCACAAATGGCAGAGAAATCAGGTGCATCGGTGATTAGTTTAGTGTCTTCTGTGGGGGCCAATGCAAAGTCAAAGAATTTTTATTTGCGCACTAAGGGGCAACTGGAAGAAGCGATAAAATTACTGAACTTTTCACGTATTAATATCTACCGTCCTGGATTATTGATTGGAGATAGGCAAGAAAAAAGAAGGGCTGAGAAGGTTGGCCAACTGTTGTCGAACGTTATTGACCCTTTTTTAATCCGAGGATTAAGCCGTTATCGGAGCATAGAGGCAACTTTGCTGGCAAATACGATGGTTAGACAGGCTAAGGGTGATGATGGTGTACATTATTTCCACTTTAAAGAGTTTGGCTCTTAGCCACTTTCAATGTGTTAGAGCCTAAGATCTTCCATCATAGGCTAATTGGCACAGTAGCTTTTTTCCACTGAGAGTGATCGTTATTGAGGTAAACAGGGTATACCACCTAAAACGAGCTGTAAGATTATGCCAAATAAAACGGTACTTATTCTTCTAGGAAATCAACTGTTCCCCGCTGAAGAGATCCAGCAAGCAAAGTGTGACACCATTTTTATGGCAGAGGATCTTGGTCTTTGCACCTATGAAGAGCGAAAACAACTTATTTTTACTTGCGCAGAAACTTTTATTTCGGATCATTACCGCTGATTGAGTCAAAAAAAGTTATTCGGCCACGCTATAAAAGTTTGAAATTCTCAGAAAACAACCTATAGTCTGCGATATGAATAGGTTTTAAATGTGTTTTTAAGGGTTTCTATTGTGTTAGATTCCAAACTCAATAAGTTCTCTGCACTTCTGCTTTTGATGGCAGTGCTTTTTGTGGGCAATAATTTAGCCCACGATATTACCCATATCGGTTCTGGCCAAACGTCGGCTAAAGTTGAATGCGACACCTGTCATGTGTTCAAAGGCACTTTAGTTTCTAAGATCTTGGCTTTATCGTCTGTTCTGCCTTTTGTAGAACATTTATCCCTGGCGCAAATTTCTGCAACTTTAAGTTCACGATTCTCTGAATACCTCTCCCGAGCTCCGCCTAAAGTTTAGATTTAATTTCAACTAATTACATTAAATTTAAATTTTTCCAGGAGGTTCTATGAACCCGCGTATTTGTGCTGCCATAGTGGCGAGCACCTTATTAAGTGTTAATACAATTGCAAATGAGATAGAAGAAGTGATCATCA
>Ga0208894_1001514_pt1 | contig 13702 bp, 8 predicted proteins | sample ETNtaG_12_FD_185752 | JGI IMG/M metagenome (GOLD analysis project Ga0208894, IMG submission 185752) | Marine microbial and viral communities from oxygen minimum zone, Eastern Pacific Ocean - ETNP201306SV49 (SPAdes) (version 2) | ecosystem: Environmental > Aquatic > Marine > Oceanic ... | reverse complement strand
GCATGGAATTTGGATAATGGGGAAAAACGAATCCAATTTGTGAATGGAATGGCAGCCAATGATCCTGTCTCTACACTTCAGATTTGGAAATTTGTCATTGACCGATATCCTGGTGAAGGAGGAACCTGTGTTTTTTTTAATTCAAGGGATGATCGTCCAGTCCGCACCCGTCAAATGATTGAACTCACCTTGAAAGAGATCAAACCGGATCATTTTATCATTCGAGGTGATAAATTACAGTCAACGCTCAGCAGGCTTGCCTATCATTCGCCTAAAACCAAAATTCAAACAATAGGATTAAATGATGATATTGGATCCACTGTGGAAATATTAGTGGGTCTGCCTCACGATACTTTGATTTATGCTATTGGAAATCAAGTCGGTGCTGGACAAGAGATATTAACACAAATTTCAAAATACAGACATTATGGTTGAGATTAGTATTGGCCTGGGCATTATTTTAAGTTTGGTTCTTTCAGAGACTTTGGGAGTGACCGCTGGTGGTATCATTGTACCAGGATATATTTCACTTTATCTCCACCATCCAATTCAGGTATTGGTCACATTCGGTGTAGCGATCCTAGTTTGGGCTATTATTCAGGGAATGGGAAAGGTCATGTTCCTATATGGAAAACGACGAATAGTTTTAGCTTTAATCCTGGGTTTCTTTTTTGGGTATATTTCAAGGAATTTTATTTTTATGCCGGAAGAAATTGGTTCCGTCGCTGTTATAGGAAATATTATTCCGGGACTTATTGCAAATTGGATGGATCGACAAGGTGTTGTCCGAACCATTTCTGTAGTGATCTTGACAGCAGTTTTGGTGAAGTTGGCTGTTATGTTGTTATTTGGCGGGGTACTTTTTGAATAATTATAAAAAACAGCCATTTATCCCAGCGATCCAAAAAACTTCAACCTTGATTGGTTTGGCTACATTGTCCCTGGTGTGTTTCATTATCTCTATCAATATGAAAACCACAGATGTGTCACCTTCTTATGAAAACAAAGTCATGGCAGCACAATTAATGGAAAAATCCATGATTGTATTAAAAGATTCTAGGATGGAGCATGGCATTTTTATAGATATTGAAAATGACCCCAATGAAACAGGTTTGGTTGGCAGCCCCTTTAGCCTCATCACAACAGATGAAGGTGATCTGGACGCAAAGCTTACTACTCTAGATCCCAATTTTTCTGCAGCAATTGTTGACCTTATGCATCAAGTGAATCTGCAAAGGGGAGATACAGTTGCCATATTAATGACAGGATCCATGCCAGGTGCAAATATAGCGGTTCTTACAGCGTGTAAAGCGTTGGGAGTTTATCCTGTAACTATTACCAGTATTGGTGCATCTCAATGGGGTGCAAATCAAGTTGATTTTACTTGGCTGGACATGGAATTAATCCTTTTTGATCATGAACTGATTCAGACAAGGAGTATTGCTGCATCCATTGGTGGGAGAAATGATATGGGTCGCTTATTATCACCCGCAGGAAGAAAGATCATTATGGATAACATTGCTTCCCATAATCTGAACCTGATTAAAAAAAGTCAATTGGCAAAAAATATCGAACAACGAATGGAAACATTCGAATCAATTCAGCCACTAAAAAATTATAAAGCCATTATAAATGTAGGTGGAGGTGTCGCTAGTCTCGGAACCAGTTTTAATTTGAAACTATTACCACCGGGGGTGGTTAATCGATCGGATATTACTAATATCGGGCGCCCGGGTGGTATAGAAGGCGTCTTTGCCAAATTTATTAAAGAATATATACCAGGACTCCACATTCTCAATATTAGGCCCTTAACAGAGCAATTTAATATGCCTTTTGCGCCTATTCCAATTCCCGAGATCGGTTCAGGCGGTTTATATGCCAAAGAAAGATATAACCTGACTATTGCTGGAATTTGTTTGATGCTCGTAGGTGGAAGTGTATTTGCCATAGGGCTGGATAGTAAACAAAAGATTAAAGAACATTTAAAGCAACATGAACCAGATAGTATACTCTAAATCATTAATATTACTTTTGGCGGTAATTCTTATTTCGCCAATGGAAGCTAAACTTCTAAAACCTACCAGAAATGGGGAAGAAAAGGAGGTGCTTATCGTTAATGAGAAACGACGACTCTATTACCCCATCAAAAATGAAGGCCTATTTTATTCCATGGAGGGCCCCATGAGACTGGAATTCATTTCTCGTTACCCAGTACTAAGGAAAAAAAAGAAAAGCCATTCTTTCAACTATCGGATTGTGCTTGATGGTCGAGATACAGTTCAGGTTAATCATGGTTATAAAGTCCAAAAAACCATTAAATCTATCCAACATCCCAAACATAAATATACTCATTCAGGAAATTATTTCATCAACTTGGGAAAAGGATCTCATAGTGTGGAGTTATTAGCAGGAGCAAACCTGAAATTTCCGGTTTTAATACGAGTTGTAGCAAAAGAATTTGAATCTCTAGGGAAGAATAAAGAAGTACTAGCACCCATGGTTCACCAAAATGCTGTTCATTTGTTGACAGATAACAAAGATGTCAAATATTATGAATGCACCTCTGATTTACCTCTACAGGTAGAAGCAAGTGGTGAGAAAACGCTCCGGATTTTGAGCCGTTTAGAATTTTCTGATTCCATGGGACAGGAAGCGTCCTATAGGATTCGTGTTCGGGAAGGAAAAAAGGTCATTGGAACTTATTATTTTAACACGGAGCGCTCTTCGGTATCACAAATAAAAGGACGCGATTATAAAGTACCTGGTAAATGGCGGTCATGTGAAATTTCTGTTGCGAAGGGGAAACATACTTATTCCGTTGAAGTTGCTGATAAGGACAAAGCCGTACTGACACGTTTTATATTGTACTAATGTTTCACCTGAAAAAAATAATTATTTGTTTACTGATTTTGTCGTGCCTGTCGGCTAAAACACCTTTAGAGTATACCATAGGAATTACTGGTGGGTACGACAATAACGTTATGCGTTTTTCAACGGAAGAATTTGATCAAGCGGCTATGGATTCGGACCTAATGGGTGGTGCCAAAACATTCGATAGTTTTGTTTATCGTATTGGCATTTCTGGAGATAAAGTACTTTGGAATTCAATTAAAAAAGAATTTTCCATCAAGGGACTACTTAATTGGGCAGATTATCGAAATAATCCTGAAAGGGAATACGGATCTGGTGGATTGGATGCTATTTTTAAATGGGGTTCCTATCAAAATATTAAATATTCTATTCGCCATTTAGATAGTTTTTATCTTCGGCATTATGTAAATCGTGATGTAAGTACTGAAACACAGTCGCCATGTGCATTTACTGATCGAAACCAAAGTATTGCACTGACGCATCGAATATCAAAAAGATACTGGGCAAATTTGGGTATTGGTTATTTACAACGGTATTATGATAAACCATTCACAGAGTTTGACTTAAACATTAATTACGTAAAAGTAAAAATAAATCATAAGTTAAGGAAATTGGGAAACATCTCATTTCAGTTCAATCGTGGAAGAGCCATGAGTCAATCTCATTTTTTACCGGATCGGCCCAGCAGTTTTAACCGATCTTATGAATCGTTAGAATGGTATTGCCCAATCAAGGTTCAAAAAGGAATTCCTTTTTTGAATGAAATAGGCATTTCCGTGAGGCAAGAAAACCGTGTTTATGCTGCAGAAGATCCGAATGACCCACTCCATTCTGGGCGAAATCATGTGGATTCTAAATACGATCTTTGGCTTAAGAAAAATTTAACCGAGCATATGCAAGTAACTTTATCAGGACGTTATAGGACCCGTGCGACAGAATCAGCATATAACTGGGTAACAGATTTAAAAAGTTTTAATCAATTGCAATTTTGGTGCAAAATGGAACTGGATTTAGTTTATGACCGATATTAAAAATATGGCAAGCATGACTGCTTATCTTTTATATTTCTATATAATTCTGATAGGAAGCATTTTTTCAGGTTGCATTGAGCCCAATACTGATGACCTTTGGTCTATTACAGTTGAAAGCATTTTACAAACAGATGGTTTTTCAAGGGATGTCGCCATTGAAGATTATACAGCCTATGTGGCCACGGGGCAATATGGGATACAGGTTTGGGATTTGCAAAGTCAATCAATGTCAGCCGGTTTTACAGGGTACGAAGAGGGAGGTACTTTCCTTGAGTTTGATGATCCTTCTCTAATAGGGAGAGATGAAACTAATAAATTGATCTTTGTATCAGAGCCTGGAAAAGATGTAAAGATATTGCATTATGATGGTGGAGATAGCATATTTTACAGAAACACAATTATGAGTGCGAAGACAAAAGGTTTTGTATCATTTCCATCTGAAACAGATCAATTTATCATGTATACAGCAGATAATGATGATGGTATGAAATGGCATTTTTACAACTTAGATACAACTAATATTTTTGGTATTGAATTTATTGAATGGACTCCTTACGGTGGTGGTGAAATATATACACCTGGAAAACCGCAGGGAATCGATTCTGATGGTGAATCATACATAGCTATGGCCGTGGATCAATTAGGCGTAGAACTTTATTCCATTGATTCATTGGGAGCAGACCCAAGCTTAGTTGGCCGTGTTGATACTGAAGGTAATGGAGAGCAAGTAACTCTAACAAGTGATGGCGTGTTTGCTGCTTGTGATGATGCTGGTGTTTATTTTATTCCAACCGGAAAATTTTCAGGGGCAGGTTCATCCACGAGATTTGCAGAAGACCTAACAGTTGACCACATTGGTGTGAATAATGGCATTGCTGTCTTATCCTTGGGTGCTAAAGGGATCGCACTTTATGATGTCACTGAACCTACAGCGCCCGTTGAAAGAGGTATTTTCCCTGTGGGTTACACCTATAAATCCCAATTCTGGGGAGAAAAAATATTGGTCTGTTCCCGTGAAGGGTTGCAGATCCTAACCATTGAAAAATAAATAATTTGTTTGCTGAACCTAAAAAGCAACCAATTTGATTAATAAGGAATTTCAATAATGAAAAAATTAGTTTTATTAACAATTTTCATTTCAACTATCTTTGCATCTGGCTTTGATAGTGAAGATGGGGCACCTATTCGTCAAGGTGTTCACATTGAGTGGTATCGTACGGTTGCTCCAGGGAACAGCGGAGAAGCAATTTTTGTTTGGTCCGACACCCGCTACGGTATGAGGAATATTTTTGCCCATAAAGTGAATCAAGACGGCGATCTGATGTGGGGTACAACAGGTGCTGTTGTAACCGATCTTCCGGGAAGACAGGAAGATCCCGTTGCAATCGTAGACGGCATTGGTGGTGTTTTTATTGGTTGGGTCGATTATCGATTTGATGCGGAAGGGGATATTTTTATTCAACATTTGGATTCGGATGGAAACATCCTTCTGGATGAAAATGGTATTGCTTTGGCTCAAGTTGAAGGAAAACAAATTACCATTAATATGTGTACCGATAGCCTTGGAGGCGTATTTGTTACTTGGCAAGATAAACGAGGTGGCATTGATGAAGATATTTATGGTACACACGTTTCAGCCAATCACGAAATCATTGCACCTGGATCCGGTGTCCCAATTGTAGTAGATGGTGGATATCAAAATGCTAAAACAATCGAATATGCCGGTAATAATCAGGCTTTTATAGCTTGGGTCGATTATCGTGAAGGTGCAAATGCCAACATTTATTGTCAACGATTGGATGTAGGTATGAATGGTCTATTCCAGGAAAATGGACTTCCTATCGCTAACACAATAAATCAGGAAACAAAACCTCGAGCCACGTTTGTTAACAATGAAACATCTTTTGTTACTTGGAAACAGGGGAGTACGGATTCCAAAATATTTTACCAATTTGTGGATGATGAAGGTCTTGTTTTTGATGTAGAACGACCTATCTCAGACCATGATTCAACACAAGCTTTGCCCAGAGTGAAAAGAAATTCCAACGGGGAAGTATTTGTAAAGTGGACAGATTATCGAGATGAACCAACGGATGGCGATCAATATTTTCAAAAGATCGACGTAAATGGTGATCGCCAATGGGGAAATGGCATTAAAATTGATTTAGATAATTCCCGTGATTTTGGTGCTCGATTTTCCGGTGGCGATGAAGGTGACTTGAATATTGTGTGGGAAAGAGGCACTTTCCCGGAAATTGAAATTATGTACCAAAATATTCAATCAGATGGGTCATACACTTTAACTGATCCTCTGAATATTTCTGATACTAATGGAGAACAGTTTTCTCCCAATATTTTGGGCTCATTCTCAACCGGATTATATATTATTTATGCTGATAAAGAGAAATCTAGTATTGATTTAAAAGTTCAAAAATTGGATACTGGCCCAACGCCTTATTGGGATAATGGCGGAGTAACCGCAATGGTCGGTTTGGATGGAGATATCAAATACACATCAAATTTCAGAAAAGGGGATGATGATTTTTTCCTTACCTGGGAAGATAATCGGGCGACAAAAAAGATATATGCCACTAGAATAATCAATAGTGCGATCCAGTATAACAACGGTAAACAAATTTCTTTCAGCGATAATTCATCCGATGATAATACATCTCCCAATGTTATAAAAAATGAATCAAACTTTTATGTTGGTACATATGATGCCACATCTTCACCTAAATTCATGAAAATAAACAAACTTAATGAACAATTAGAAAATATTTGGGATTCAACGGGTGTTGCTATTTCTCCTGAAGCAGATATGAGGGATGGAATTCTTGTCAATATTCAAAATGGTGTGGGATGTTTTTGGTCAGAGAGTAGACTATGGGACTATAATATATATTATCAAAAGCTGGATGAAGATGGAAATACGGTGTTTAACAGTGGAGGTATAGAGCTGATAAATGCAAACAGCGATGATATAATTCTTTCTGTGATTCAAACACCAGACGATCATTTAATGATTTTCTGGTTCAATGAACAATGGTCACCAAATGGATCTCTCAAAATTATTAAATATTTAAAAATTGATCATGACGGAAGTCCTGCAATTGGCTGGAACCCTGCAGGAGTCAATTTAAGTGATCCCTATTCAGCATCAAGTAATCTTCAAATAAAAATGATTAATGAAGAAAGTGGAATTATTTGTTATTGGAATCAAATTGGGAACTTTTCAGATATATATTCCCAAGTTGTCGATTGGGAAGGGAATCAGTTATGGAGTTCAGGAGGAATTGTTATTTCTGATGCAGACCAAGATCAAACAAATTTTACTTTCGATCTTAATGAAGACCATAGTAAATCTATGATAGTTTGGGAAGATTTTCGCAATGGGCAAAATTTTGAAATATTTGGACAAGTTTTAGATCTTGAAAATGGGAATCTTTTGGGTGATGCTATTCAATTCACATCAGTAGTGAATGACTCTTTAAATAATTATACACCAAAAGTGAAATCTGTTATGGCCGATGAATTCTTAATACTTTGGGAAGATGGTAGAGGATACATCAATGAAGATCCGTTATTAATCAATGGTGTGGATTTATATGGATCTGGTTACAAAATTGGCCAAGGAATGACCACAGATATGAATGGCACTCCGATTTGTGTGGCTTATCATAAGCAACAAAATGTGAATATAACCCATCATTCAGGAGAAGAATTTTTTCTCGATTGGATTGACTATCGTAGCTCTGGGAAAGAAGACTTAGCCAATTATTATGGCCGGACCTTAATTAAAAGTGAATTACTGTCCAATTCCTCTAACTGTGATTGTGAGTTACCAATTGAATTCAGAGTGAGCGCCGCATATCCAAATCCATTTAATGGGAAAGTAAATTTTGATTTTAGTATGCCCGCAAAAGAAGCAGTAGAATTCCGTATATATGATTTGACCGGACGTGTTGTATTGGACAGATTAATCTTGCCGGGATTTGGTGGAAATTATCGTGTGAGTTGGGATGGTAAATCCATGAATGGTCAATTGGCAACTAGTGGAATATACTTCTATGAATTTAAGATAAATAACCTAATAGAAAAAGGCAAGATCACTTACTTAAAGTAATAGTTGAAGTATTAGATTGGCAATGTACATCGATTGATAAACATTTGTCATGGGTTTCGATTAAACTACTCCTGAATGGTTGATGGGCAATCTCAATAATTGACAAAATAGTAATGAAAAAATATCTCCTGATCTTAATCTCTATCTTAATCCTTAGTCACGTAAATGGACAAGGACTGGATGAGCGCTACCATTCTGTCGTAGAGATCAATACGCTTCTTGATTCATTAGATCAATTGGAAGAATTAAATGGATGGTTTCGTGTAGATACCATTGGCTTTTCTACTCATGAGCAAATTCCGATTCTTGCAGTCAAGATCTCTGATAATGTTAATTTAAAAGAAGATGAACCTCAGGTGCTATTTGTTGGTCAAGTTCATGCAGAAGAGGTTCTTGGCGTTGAAGTGGTTCTGGATCTTATGGAAGACCTCTTGTTTCCAGATAATAATATTTATAGCCATATGAATATCCTGAAACAATTCATGGAAATATGGATTGTTCCTACAGCAAATCCAGAAGGTCTTAATGTTGTACACGAAGGATTAGATATGAGTTTCCGGAAAAATAAAAAAGATCTTTCTCCCGGAGGGCCTTATCCCAACGGTATTTTTGATTACGAGTCCACAATCGGAAATGATATAGATGGTGTGGACTTGAATCGGAATTTTGGTTTTAACTGGGCATTTGGTGATACCTTTCTGGAACCTGATAATTCTGATTATGCATCCCATTATGATTATTATAAAGGGGAAGAACCTTTTTCAGAAGGGGAAGCCATTGCACTCCGAGATTTGGCATTGGAAAATGATTTTGTTTTTTCAATCGTATGGCATAGTTCAAGATCGGGCAATTTATCGGAGAAAGTGTTTACTTCCTGGCGATGGGAAGAAACAAAGGACTCTCCTGATTTAGATCTAATGAAGACAATTGCAGATCAATTTTCAGATTTACTTGAAACGGAAGATGGCACTGGATCTTACCTCTCTGTTTACAGTGGGTCCAGAAATGGTAAACTTCACGATTGGTTTTATAAGGAAACAGGCTGTATTCAATACCTGGTAGAATGTGGAACGGCAAATCTTCAACCAGATAGTATCTTAATAGAGGATACCATCGACCGTACAAAACCAGCTATGGTATTTTTAATGGACAGAGCATTGGGGTACAACGTTGATGCAGCACAGGTTACGGGTACAGTTTATGATGCTTCCACAAATCAGCCGATTGAAGGCGCAATTGTTGAAGTACTAGAACACACAGGCTCAGTTCTTAAACATCGTCTCACCAACGAATTTGGCCGTTATAGACGCATATTAAACCCGGGTAGTTATACAATTTCAATCAGAGCGAAAGGTTATTTGCCGCAGGAAATTTATACAGTTGCGAATAATAGTGCTATGACAGTGGAAAATATCATACTTTTACCTGCGCCTGTTCACCAATTGACTCTAAACCTATATCATGAAACCACTGACGTCAACACCATCGAAGGATTGATTAAACATGAATTTGGCACAGATGAAATTCAAATAACCACAGGTTCAAATATATATGAACTCCCAGAAGGAGATTATCAAGTTTCGTTCGTTTTGGATGGAGAACTGATGCCATGGGAAAAATCTTTCTCATTATCAACCGATTTAGGATTGACAGTTCCATATTGGAATGGAAATCCGCAAATCCTGAGCCAGTCATGGCCATGGAGTGATTCTGACGGCCCCTGGCAATCAGGGAATGTAATTCTCCGTTCCCAGGAAAGTATACTTTACGATAATGGGGATTCTACATTTTTAACGCAATGGATGGAATCTGATTTAGAAGATATTTCAGGTATGAACCGTGCTGTTGTTGCAGTTACGCACAAATTTGAAACAGAATGGGATCATGATCCTGTTACTATTACACTACTTGATGAAAATGATAATATTCTTGGAACAAAATCCTGGACAGGGGACCGCTGGGGCGATTATCAAACTGATTTAGTGACAGCCATCGCAGAAACGGAATTTTCACAGGTCAAGGTACGTCTTGAATTTTCTTCTGATGGAACGGTGAATTATCGTGGGTGGGAACTGCAATCATTGACCTTATTTTCTATATTGGATGAATATTTGGATATTGTTGAATCATCTGGAACTATTTCACCCAAAATTCCTATGACGATTACGGGAATTTATCCTAATCCATCCCATGGACTATTTCAATTAGATATTGCAAATTATCCAGGAGGTAATGGAAGTATACGAATATTTAATATTTTAGGACAGGAAATCAAATCCTTTGATCTTCAGAAACTACCCTCTGGCAGACATTATTTAAATCTGAATCTTAATAATATCAATGGCCGTCCCATGAGTTCTGGGATGGTATTTGTACGTGTTGAATCTGGAAATGAGCAATTTGTTAAAAAATTTATAATACTTAAAAAGTAAACGATAAAAAAATATGAATCTTAAAAAAATATATCTAATTATATATATTATTTCATTTTCTTTTCTTTTAGGCGATGGTGTATCATTTCGTGGAAAGACTAGTGAGCAACTCATGAGTCAACCGATTCCTTTGGCCTTCGCTAATATGGTTATGAATAATTATAATATTCTACCCTCTCAAATCAATCCACAGCGAGGTACATTCCTCATCATCGCACCAGACGGAATCATTCAGTATCTCGGGGACTTTGTATCATTCAAGAATTCTCAGGGATTTGATGTGGATGTAATCGCATTATCCGAAGCGGGAGAGTCTGCATCTTTAATCAAATCTACCATTGCCAATAAACTTGCTGAAGATCCCATGCTGGAATATGTATTACTCCTCGGTGATGTGGATGGTTTTGCCTCATTTCCTTCTTTTTATTATGGTCCTGAGAATGATGTATCTGATCAGAAATACACACATATTTTAGGAGATGATAATATTCCGGACGTATTCATTGGACGTCTTTCCATCGACTCATTATCTGACTTAGCAGTGATTATGGCCAAAACAATGCAATATGTTAAAAATCCCCTACTTTATGATTCTGATTGGTTGAGTCGGGGGCTTATTGTGGCTGGAAACTACTCCAACTCTTATCCTATTCCCATCACACCAAAATGGACTTCATATTGGCTCCGAGATGAATTATTGGATTATGGTTATAATCAGATCGATACGGTTTTTTATCCGCCTGTTCAGCAGGGTGCACCTTATATAATTCCAAGCATCAATAATGGTGTAGGGATTGTGAATTATCGCGGTTGGGGAGATGCAAATGGTTGGCATTATCCCGAATTTCACACGGACGATGTGAATGATCTTAACAATGGTTGGCTAACACCTGTTTTTTTCAGCTGGGTTTGTAACTCCAACGATTTTGCCAACAATGTGGATCCGTGCTTATCGGAATCTGTTTTACGTGGAGGAACACCTTCAATACCAAAAGGTGGAGTAGCATTTATCGGTCCATCGGATCTCCACACCAGTACAAAATATAATAATGTAATCAATGCCTATACCTATGATGCCATGCTAAATCATGGTGTGGTGGAATTGGGTCCAGCCATGCAGGCAGGACAGTCAGGATTATTAAAAGAATTTCCAGCTCAGAATGGCCCTGGTGAAGCACAGGAATTTTATGCTCACGTTTACAATATTCTCGGAGATCCATCTTTACCAGTATATATAGATACTCCGGGTCAATTCACAATGAATGTTGAAGATATTTATGCTAATGACGGTCTTGTGGATTTGACTTTGACGAATGTTTCAGGGAATACAGTTAACAATGCGGTAATCAGTATTATGGGTGATGATCAATTATTGTCAAAAGGAATAACAGATGATGAAGGCCGTTTTTTAACCAGTATAGATGTATATGGTGGTATGCAGTTAGAAGTATATGCGAATAAAGGTGGTTTTATTCAAGGTCATACGAGTGTTGTTATTCAGCCAGAAAGCTCTGACATCTCTATTGCAAATATGAATGTGATAAGTGAAAATGGAGGAGATAAATCGACACTCGGGGAATTAATCAATCTTACTTTAGAGTTAAAAAATAATTCAGAGGGTTCTATTAGTGCTTTTACAGGAGAAATCATCTTTTCAACTGGTGTTGAGCCCAATTTATTTCAAGTAAACATTCCTGCTATGGCATCCGGAGGAATTGAAAGTTTAAACAGTATAGAGTTCAGTTGTTACTCTGCTTCTGTAGGGAATACCATTCATGGACAGTTAAACGATCAAAATGGAAATACAATTTGCGAATTTGTTATTGAAGTAGAATTACCTGTCTTCAATGTGTCCTTCGAAAATTCATCAATAAATCCAAACTCAGATATTGAAACGATCTTATCCGTTTCAAACTTTTCCGGTGGGACCTATCAGAATATTTGGATTGAAATATCAGCTCTATCAGAAGGTGCTGATGTCACAATAAACTCAACTTCGAATTTATCATCTAACTTCGCTCCTTTTTCCACAACATCGAACGGTACGAATTATGAAATTGCAATAGGCGATGTTTCCTATGGAAGCGATATTACTTTTCTGGTAGAATTTGTAAAAAATGGACACTCGATTTACAGCCATGAAGTGCCGTTACATATTGAAGCATCTTCAGCCAATATTCCTGTAGCACCAAATAATTACGGTTATTGGGCTTATGATGATACAGATGCAGGATTTGATGAAACACCAACATTCGATTGGATAGAGTTGGATCCTAATTATGGTGGAAATAATGGCACTTATTACCAATTGGGTGATGATGCCCATGAAAATATTGAATTGCCATTTACATTCAAATATCATGGTATTAATTATAATCAAATTACAGTCAGTTCTAATGGTTGGACATCTTTTGAGCCTTGTTACATAGATTATTTCTGGAATATGTCCATTCCTATGTATATGGGGCCGAAAGCGATGCTGGCACCCTTTTCTGATGATTTAGAAACAATCGATACCAATAATGATGACGAGATTGATGTATGGATCAAAGTATTTACCTGGTATGATGAAGAGAATGGACGATTTATTATTGAATGGTCTCGAGCCTTGAATGGTTATGATGAAGTTACAGAAGAAACATTTGAGATTATTTTATACGATCAGAATGCCATGCCCACGGAAAGTGGTGATGGTGTGATTGAATTCCAATATCTCGAAATTGAAGATGTAGATGTAACCAAGAATTATTCCACAGTGGGGATTGAATCTCCAACAAAGAATTACGGCACTCAATACGTTTTCAATAATGTCTATTCGCCGGGCGCAGCACCATTGGTTAATGAAAGAGTCATCCGTTTTACTACAGAAGCACCTGATAATTATGTAGCATCATTAACGTTGGATAATGAATTAACTCCCAATGATTTTATTTTGAGCCCGGCCTATCCGAATCCATTTAATCCTGTGGCACATTTTGATTTGATAATTCCTTATGGTGAATTTGTAAAAATGACTGTCTTTGATATCTTGGGAAGAGAAGTTATTATTTTGAAAAATGGAATGATGGCTCCAGGACAGTATAAGATTGCCTGGCATGGAATAGATAATTTTGGAAAATCTGTATCATCAGGATCATATTTTCTTATAATGAAATATGGAGAAAAAACAAAAGTACAAAAACTTGTTTTCTTAAAATAACGAGGTAAAATGGTAAAAATATATTCAACAAGTTGGTGCCCAT
>Ga0208894_1001510_pt1 | contig 13730 bp, 9 predicted proteins | sample ETNtaG_12_FD_185752 | JGI IMG/M metagenome (GOLD analysis project Ga0208894, IMG submission 185752) | Marine microbial and viral communities from oxygen minimum zone, Eastern Pacific Ocean - ETNP201306SV49 (SPAdes) (version 2) | ecosystem: Environmental > Aquatic > Marine > Oceanic ... | reverse complement strand
AACCTTTGAGCCACGAGCATCCTCCATCATGGTTTATACTTTTAACTCCAATATTAGTAATTTTATCTATACCTATAGCTTATTATATTTTTATTAAAAATATTAAAATTACAAATGATATAGTTAATGAAAATTTTCCTTTATATAATTTTCTAAAAAACAAATGGTATTTTGATGAATTATATGAATATTTATTTGTAAACCCTTCAAAGAAGATAGGTTTATATTTTTGGAAAAAAATAGATTTAAGATTTATTGATCGATTTGGACCTGATGGTATTTCTACTTTAATAAAAAACATTTCTTTATTAGCAGTAAAATTTCAAAATGGATTTATATATCATTATGCATTTGTAATGCTTTTAGGTTTTTCTGCTTTATTAACTTTTTTAATACTTAAATAATGGACTTTCCTATTTTGTCATCATTAATTTTATTACCATTACTAGGTGCTTTATTTATATTTTTTTCAAAATCTAAATCAAACACTCATCTTACAAGTAAATATTTGGCACTATTTGTTTCTTCTATTAATTTTATCTTATCATTATATCTTTGGTATTTATTTGATCCATACACTTCAGAGTTTCAATTTTTAGAAGAACGATCTTGGATTAAAGGATTTATAAACTACAAAGTTGGTATTGATGGTATTTCAATTTTATTTATTGTGCTAACTACTTTTATTTCTCCTTTGTGCGTTGTTTCTGTAAACAATACAATTAAGAACAGATTAAAAGAATTCCTTATTGCAATACTTGTAATGGAATCTTTAATGATAGGAGTATTTTGTTCATTAGATTTAGTTGTATTTTATCTTTTTTTTGAAGGTGGTTTAATTCCAATGTTTTTAATTATTGGTATATGGGGCGGTGAAAGAAGAGTTTATTCTGCATTTAAGTTTTTTCTTTATACACTTCTTGGATCTGTTCTTATGTTGATTGCTATAATTTCAATATATTGGATTACAGGCACTACAGATATAACTTATCTTTATAGTATTGGTGTAGATGAGAAGTACCAATATTTATTATGGTTAGCATTTTTTAGCTCATTTGCTGTAAAAACTCCAATGTGGCCTGTTCATACTTGGTTACCAGATGCACACGTTGAAGCACCAACAGCTGGATCTGTTCTATTAGCTGCAATTTTATTAAAAATGGCTGGATATGGGTTTATAAGATTTTCTATTGGACTTTTTCCTATAGCTTCCGAGTACTTTGTTCCTTTAATTTATTTTTTGAGCTTAGTTGCAATAATCTATACTTCATTTGTTGCATTAATGCAGGAAGATATGAAAAAATTAATTGCATATTCTTCAGTAGCACACATGGGATTTGTAACCTTAGGAATATTTACATTCACTCAACAAGGATTAGAAGGAAGTATATTTCAAATGATTAGTCATGGATTAGTTTCAGCGGCGCTCTTTTTATCCGTTGGTGTAATTTATGAAAGAATGCATACCAGGTTAATAGCCAATTATGGAGGACTGGTTTCTATAATGCCTAAATATTCAATAGTTTTAATGGTATTCACACTTGGTGCAATTGGTCTCCCAGGAACAAGTGGTTTTATAGGTGAGTTTTTAATTTTAGTTGGAACTTTTAAAAAAAGCTTTTTAGTAGCCACTATTGCAAGTTTAGGAGTAATTTTAGCTGCCGCATACATGTTGTGGCTTTATAAAAGAATTATATTTGGTGAAATTTTTAAAAATGAACTAAAAAAAATGACAGATTTAAATAAATCTGAAATTTTTATTCTTTCTTCTCTTGTTTTTCCAATTATATTTTTTGGTTTTTATCCAGAGCCATTATTAAGCACAATTGAAATTTCTATAGAAAATTTAATAGAAGTCTATAACGATAATTTAAATTCAAATTTGGTAAAAAATTAAATGATTAATTTAAATTTTATTTATTCTGAAATTTTTCTTTGTTTGTCAATTATGATTTTATTAATTATTGGAGTATTTAAAAAAAATAGCTCAAATTTAATTTATAATTTAAGTATTATATCTTTATTGAGTTGTTTGGCTTTGATTTTTAATTTTCCCATAAATGAGAATATAGAATTATTTAATAACAGCTACAAAATTGATTATTTAACTTCATTTATGAAAATTTTAACAATTATATCAGGAATTTTTGTATTACTTTCGTCTAGTAAATATATTCAAGTAATTAAAATAAATAAAATTGAATATCCAATCTTAGTTTTATCATCAATACTTGGCATGATGGTAATGATTAGTTCAAATGATTTAATTTTATTTTATATGGGTTTGGAACTGCAATCTCTAGCTTTGTATGTTCTGGCTTCATTTAATAGAGACAATATATTATCCTCAGAGTCGGGTTTAAAATATTTTGTTTTAAGTGCATTATCTTCAGGTCTTCTTCTTTACGGTTGCTCTTTAATATACGGTTTTTCTGGTTCTACAAATTTTAATTTGATAGCAGAGAATATAAACCAGAGTAGCTATGGATTAACTTTTGGAATAATTTTTATTATTACTGGTTTAGCATTTAAAATATCAGCTGTTCCTTTTCATATGTGGGCGCCTGATGTTTATGAGGGGTCGCCAACATCAGTAACTATTTTTTTCGCAATATTGCCTAAAATTGCTGCTTTAACAGTGTTTATAAGAATTCTTTACGTTCCATTTTTAAATATTATAGATCAATGGCAAATTATAATTGTTTTTCTTTCAATTGCTTCCATGTTATTTGGGGCAATTGCTGCTATTGGACAAAAAAATCTTAAAAGACTAATTGCATATAGCTCAATAGGACATATGGGTTATGCTTTAGCTGGCGTATCAACTGGAACTAACCAAGGAATACAAAGTTCTATAACATATATTTCAATTTATTTGTTTATGAATTTGGCATTTTTTAGCTGTCTTTTTATGCTAAGAAGAGACGAAAAATATTTTGAAAATATTGAAGATCTATCAGGATTATCAAAAAATCACCCAATTCTATCATTTTCGTTTTTAATCGTATTATTTTCGTTGGCAGGTATACCTCCACTAGCTGGTTTTTTTGCTAAATTTTATATTTTTTCTGCGGTGATAGAACAATCAATGTACTTCTTAGCTATAACCGGCTTGCTTTCAACTGTTATAGCTGCTTTTTATTATTTAAGATTAATAAAGATAATTTATTTTGACTCAGAGAAAGAAAAATACGAAAGCAATCATAATATTGGTTTAAAAATATCATTAATTTTTTCATCAATATTTATTCTCTTTTACTTCATATATCCTAGCCCTTTAATCGAAATAATAGAAAAAATAAATATTATTTAATGAATTTTAAAAAATTTTTTTATAAAAAAGTTAATAGCACAAATGATTTAGGAATTAAAAAAATTAAAACCGGTTTCATCAAGGGTATAATTATTGCTGATCTTCAAAAAAAGGGCAGAGGTCAATATGGTAAAAAATGGTTATCACATAAAGGAAATTTATTTATGACTATTTTTTTTGAAATTAAAAAAAATATAGAATTAAAAAAAATTACTACTTTAAACTGTAAAATAATTAAAAATGCATTAATTCAATATTTTAAAAAAAACATAACTATAAAATATCCAAACGATCTATTGGTTAATAAAAAAAAAATTTGCGGAATACTTCAAGAAACGACTTTTAATAAAAAGGTAAAATTTATAGTAATTGGAATTGGAATTAATTTAATTAAAAACCCAAAGATAAAAAATTATCCAACTACCAATATTTTGAAAGAAACAGGTATTAAAGTTAAAAAAATGAATTTAATTAAAAATATAGAAAAAAACTATATTAAAAATTTAAAACTATTTGCATAAAAGATTGAATCGATTAAGAATATAAAATGTACATTATTGGCGATATAGGTAATACTGAAGTAAAAATTTATGTATATTCCACGAAGAAAAAATTAGCAAAAAAAATAATTTTAAAATCAAATTTAATAAACAATAAATATCTTAAAAAAAATTTATCTTTTATTTTAAAAAAAAAAATTATTTTAAATAAAGCTATTTTTAGCAGCGTTGTTCCAAAAATATTTAGATTAATAAAAATTTTTCTATTAAAAAATTTAAAATTAAAATGTTTTGAAATAAAACAGTTAAATATAAACAAGTTAATCAAAATTTTAGTTAATAGAAAACAAATAGGATCGGACAGACTTTGTAACGCAATTGGAGTTAATGACAAAAAAAATAACTATATTATTGTAGACTTTGGAACTGCTACAACTTTTGATGTCATTAATAAAAACAAATATTTAGGTGGCATTATTGCACCTGGCGTATCGCTTTCTCTTAGTACTTTGATTTCAAAAGCTTCACTTATACCCTCATTAAAATTAAAAAAAATTAAAAATATTTTAGGAAAAAACACTATTTCGGCTGTAAGATCCGGTTTTTATTGGGGCTACATTGGATTAGTAGAAAATATAATTGATAAAATTTCTAAACAAACTAAAAAAAAATATAAAGTAATTTTAACCGGCGGTTATTCTCATTTATTTAGCAAATCAATTAGACAAAAGATTTTTATAGACAAAGACATAACTATTAAAGGCCTACTAAAAATTACTAAATTATTATGAAAGACGAATTAATATTTTGTCCACTAGGTGGATCTGGTGAAATTGGCATGAACATGAATTTGTACGCATATGGAAAACCTGGTTCACAAAAATGGATTATGGTTGATGTTGGCGTTACATTTGCAGATGATAGCTTGCCAGGAATAGATTTAATATATGCTGACCCAGGTTTTATTGTTGACAAAAAAGATAATTTATTAGGCATTGTTTTAACTCACGCACATGAAGATCATATTGGTGCAATAACTTATGTATGGAAAAAATTAAAATGTAAAATTTACGCAACTCCATTTACTGCAGCTCTTGTTACTGAGAAATTTAAAGAAAAAAAAATTGATATAATTCCTTATTTAAAAATTGTTAAACTAAATGGAACAATTAATCTTGATCCTTTTAAAATAGAGTTTGTAACTTTAACACACTCTATACTGGAACCGAATGGTTTAAAAATTGACACACCAGCCGGAACTATTTTTCATACTGGTGACTGGAAAGTTGACCCCAACCCCTTAGTAGGTAACAAAGTTAATGAAGAAAAACTAAAGAAAATAGGTGATGATGGCGTTCTTGCCATGATATGTGATTCAACAAATGTTTTTAGTATAGGAAGAGCCGGGTCCGAGGCAGACGTGAGAAAAAATATGCTTAATATTATGTCACGTCAAAAAAAGAAAATTTTAGTGACTTCTTTTGCCTCTAATGTTGCTAGAATGGAAACCGTATTTTTTTGTGCAGAAAAAATAGGCCGACATATATCTTTAGTTGGTAGATCGATGCAAAAGATATATAAAGCTGCTAGACAATGTGGTTATCTTCAAAATGTAATAGAACCTCTTGATCCTAGAGATACAAAAAAATTAGCTCGAGATAAAATTGTTTATCTCTGTACCGGAAGCCAAGGCGAGCCAATGGGTGCATTAAATAGAATTTCAAACTTCACACATCCAGATGTGTTTATAGAAAAAGATGACACAGTCATTTTTTCATCAAAAATAATACCCGGCAATGTTAGAAAGCATTATAACGTCCACAACAAACTATTAAAAGATGGCATCATTGTAATAACAGAAGAAACAGAATTTGTTCATGTTTCTGGTCATCCAAATAGAGAAGATTTAAAGGACATGTATAAATGGATTAAACCTAATTCCCTTATTCCAGTTCATGGTGAACACAGACATATGAAAGAACAAATCAATTTTGCTTATGAAATGAAAATTCGACATCCTGTGCAAGTAGAGAACGGAGATATAGTAAAAATTTTTCCATGCGATAAACCACATGTTTACGATAAAGCACCAAGTGGCAGATTGTGTGTTGATGGAGAAATTTCAATAGAAGAAGATTCAGTTTTTATTAAAGAAAGAAAAAATCTTGCTAATAACGGATATATAGACTTAACTTTAATTATTTCTAACAAAGGAACACTGTACAGCAAACCATTAGTAAATATTAAAGGTTTGCCAATTTTCGAAAAAGAAGAATTTTTTGATGGATTAGAAGAGGAAATATTAAATCTCACCAAAACATTTTCTTTAAAAAATGCCAAACAAAATGGAAATTTAATTGATGGACTAAAAAAAACATGCAGAAAATATACAAAAGAAAAAACTGGAAAAAAACCAATAACTAATATTAATGTGATAAGAATATAACAAATGCTCTTTTCAAAATCATTTATACCAATTTTAAAAAATAATCCATCTGAAGCAGTGATTAAGTCACATCAATTAATGCTTAGAGTGGGAATGATAAAACAGTCTTCAGCTGGCATATATTCATGGTTACCGCTCGGATTTAAAGTAATGAAAAAAATAGAACAAATTGTTAGGGAAGAACAGAATAGAATTGGTGTTCAAGAAATTTTAATGCCCACAATACAATCTAGCGATATCTGGAAGGAAAGTGGAAGATATGAAGATTATGGTGAAGAAATGTTAAGAATTAAAGATAGGCAAAACAGAGAAATGCTTTATGGACCAACAAATGAAGAATTAATAACTGACATATTTAGAACAAGTATAAAATCTTATAAATCTTTGCCACAACTGCTTTATCATATTCAATGGAAATTTAGAGACGAATTAAGACCCAGATTTGGAATAATGAGGTGTAGAGAATTTTACATGAAAGATGCATACTCATTTGACTTAAATGATGAAGAAGCAAACTTTTCATATAATAAATTTTTCCTTTCTTATTTGCGAACTTTTCAAAGATTAGATTTATCAGCAATACCTATGGCTGCTGATACAGGACCAATCGGAGGCAATTTATCTCATGAATTTATCATCCTGGCAGAAACTGGAGAAAGTGAAATTTATACTGATAAAAGAATATTTGATGTTAATAGCGGTGAAACAAAATTAGAAAAAAAATCATTAAATAAATTAAGAGAAAAATATGAAAAATTTTACGCTGTTACAGATCAAAAATTTAACAAAAATGAATTTGAAAAAAATGTACCTAAAGAATTTAGATTACATACAAAAGGAATTGAAGTTGGACATATTTTTTATTTTGGAGACAAATACTCAAAACCGATGAATGCATCGGTGGATTTTCAAGGAAAAAAAGAATTTGTTAAAATGGGATCATATGGAGTTGGTGTATCTAGATTGGTTGGTGCAATTATAGAAGCAAAATATGATGAAAAAAATGAAATTATGAATTGGCCAATTTCTGTGTCTCCATACGAATGTGCAATTATTCCACTTATTAATAAGAATGATAATTCAAATTTAGAAAAAGCACAAAATATCTATAAATATTTAAGCGAAAAAAAAATTGATACCTTAATAGATGACACCGATGAAAATTTTTCCTCAAAAATAAAAAAATTTAATTTAATTGGTATACCTTTTCAAATTATGATTGGAAAAAAATCTGAAGGTGACTTATTTGAATTTAATGAAATTGGAAAAGAAACAAAAAACTTATCTATTAAAGATATAGTAAAAATTATAATTAATAAAAAAAAAATAAATTGATTTCGCAACTAGAAAAAGAAGTTACATTAAGATACTTAAAAACTAGAAAAAAAGATGGATTTTTAAATGTAATTTCTATTTTTTCATTTATAGGAATTAGCCTTGGCGTTGCAGTTTTAATTATTGTTATGTCCGTAATGAACGGATTTCGAACGGAATTGGTTGAAAAAATTGTTGGATTTAATCCTCATGTAGTCATTAAACCTTACGAAAAAACTATTGACGAAAATCTATTCATAAATAAAGAGCTAAATATTTTATCTAAAGTATTTGTTTACAGTAATAGCGGAGAAGGGGTTCTTATTAATAAAGGTTACACAAAAGGACTATTATTAAGAGGTTATTTGCCAGGAGATTTTAAAAAATTATCTATTGTAAAAAATGTAAATTTTTCTGGTAATAAAAAATTAAATCCAAGTTTTATATCAATTGGAAAAGAATTAAGTTTTAATTACAATATTAAGATAGGTGACAAAATATTAATAATGTCACCAACTGGTGTTGAAACAATAGTTGGTAATTTACCTAAACAAAAAACATATATTGTTGATTCAATATTTGATAGCGAAATAGCAGACTTTGATCAAAATGTAGCCTTTATAAATCTTAATGATCTAGAAAATTTGTTTGATTTAAAAACCTATAATCGAAACTTAGAAATTTATTTAAAAGACCCGAAAAATATTGATGTTATTAAAAAAAAATTAGAAAAAATTTTTCAAGATTATTATGTTTATACATGGTCTGATTTAAATAAATCTTTATTTTCTGCCCTTAAAGTTGAAAGAAATGTTATGTTTATAATACTTTCATTAATAATTATTGTAGCAGCCTTTAATATCATTTCTGGATTAACTATTTTAGTTAAAAATAAAACAAGGGAAATTGCTATACTTAAATCTATTGGGGTTTTGAACAAATCAATTTCAAAAATTTTTTTTATGGTTGGTTTTTTAATTGGATCGTTAGCTACTTTATTTGGAATAATGCTAGGTGTCTTATTTTCTCTATACGTAGAAAATATTCGTGAATTTTTAAGCAATGTTTTTAGCATTAATCTTTTTCCCGAAGAAATATATTTCCTTAGCAAAATGCCATCTGAAATTAATCCTAATTCAATTTTATTAATTGCAATTTGCTCAATAGCAATAACAGCTATAGTTTCAATTTATCCTGCATTAAAAGCTTCACGTATGAATACTGCAAAGGCACTTAAATATGAATAATATAATTGAATTAAAAAATATTGTAAAATATTATAACGCAAAAAAAAAAATTAGAGTATTAAATAAAGTTAATTTCTCATTTAAAGCTGGAAAAATATATTCTCTAATGGGACCTTCTGGTTCTGGCAAATCAACACTTTTAAATTTACTTTCATTAATAGATGTTCCTAATTCTGGTGTCCTGAAAATTTCCAATCATACAATTGATTATTCATCAAAATCTTATAATGATAAATTAAGAGCAAATAAAATTGGTATTATTTATCAAGATAACAATTTATTGTCTGATTTTACAAGTATTGAAAATATTTATTTATCTAGATTGTCAATAAACGAAAATAAAAATAAAGCTCTAATAGATGCAAAAAAGTTAATTAAAAAATTAAATTTAACAAATAGAGAAAATCATCTAGCATCTGAGCTTTCTGGCGGAGAAATGCAAAGAGTTGCTATTGCCAGAGCACTAATTAATGCTCCAGAAATCATACTTGCAGATGAGCCAACTGGTAGTTTAGATATTAAAAATGCTAAAGAGGTTTTTAAAATATTACTTAAACTAAAAAATAAAAATAGATTAATAATATTTGCAACTCATAATAGATTTTTTGCAAATATGGCAGATTGCAAAATTGAACTAATTAGTGGTAAAATAAAAAGATCCACTAATGCAAGAATCAAATAACAAAATATTCAATCATCTAAAAATTCATACCCAGTATTCTATATGCGAAGGCGCTATTAAAATCGAAGATTTAAAAATTTTTTGCAAGAATAATAAAATTAAATCTGTAGGTTTATCTGACACTTCTAATCTTTGTGGTTCACTTGAATTTTCTGAAAATTTATCAAAATCAGGAACCCAACCAATAATTGGCACACAGATATTATTCAATTTTAAAAATGAAGTAGGATTATTACCTTTAATTGCTATGACCGAAATTGGATATAAGAAAATAGTTGAACTATCATCTAAATCCTATCTGTATAGTTATGAAACTCTTGATCCACAATGCAAATTAGATCAACTAATGAATGAACCTGAAGGAGTTATTTTATTATCTGGATCTATTAATGGTTTAATAGGAAAATTATTTAATAAAGGAAAATTTGATGAAATTGAGGAAATTTATAAATTAATTAAAAAAAATTATGGAGATAATTTTTATATTGAAATTCAAAGACATAATGATCAGAACGAGAAATCTTTTGAAAATTATAATTTAAATTTATCAAAAAAACTTAATTTACCAATAATCGCTACCCAAGAAATTTACTATTTGGATAAGTCTATGCATGATGCGCATGAAGCTTTAATTTGTATAGGTCAAAAAACTTATTTAAATGACAAAAATCGGATATCATTTTCCGATCAACATTACTTTAAATCATCTGAAGAAATGAATAAATTGTTTTTTGATTTACCAGAAGCCTTAGAAAATAATTATAATTTACCTTTAAGGTGTAGCTTTAGACCACTTTCATCAAAACCAATATTGCCAAATATAAGTTCTGAAAAAAGTGGTAATGCTGACCAGGCGTTAGCTTTTCATAGCGAAGAAGGTTTAATAAATAAATTTTTGAATATTTTCAAAATTCCAAAAGATGAAATTCAATTTAACTCACAATTTAAAATATATAAAGAAAGATTAAATCACGAATTAAAAATTATTACTGAAATGAAATATGCTAGTTATTTTCTAATTGTCTCTGATTATATTAAATGGGCTAAAAATAACGATATTCCAGTCGGACCTGGTAGAGGATCTGGAGCAGGGTCTTTGGTAGCATGGTGCTTGTCAATTACTGACTTAGACCCAATTCAATTCAATTTAATTTTTGAAAGATTTTTAAATCCAGATCGTATTTCTATGCCAGATTTTGATATTGATTTTTGCGAGGAAAAAAGAGATTTAGTATTTGAATATTTAAACAAAAAATACAAGGACAGCGTTGCTCACATAATAACTTTTGGAAAACTAAAGGCAAGAATGGTTATTAGAGACGTTGGTCGTGTAACAGGACTACCATATGGATTTGTTGATGGTATTTCAAAAATGATACCTTTTGATCCATCAAGGCCTCAAACTTTAACAGAATGTATAAATAATGAACCCCGATTACAAAAATTAATAAAAGAAGATCCAAGAGTAAAAAAATTAATTGATTTATCTTTAAAACTAGAAGGGCTAAATAGAAATGTTGCAACGCATGCGGCTGGAGTGGTAATTGCTGATAAAAAGTTAACCGATTCTGTACCTTTGTATAAAGATGCATCATCTAATTTATTATTACCTTCAACTCAGTTTGATATGTACTCAGCAGAAAATGCAGGATTAATTAAATTTGATTTTTTGGGTCTCAAAACTCTTACCGTAATTAACAAAACTCAAAAATTAATTAATAAAAAAAACAAAGAATTCAAAATTGAAAGTATTGATTATGATGATCAAAAGGTTTTTGAATTGCTTTCCTCAGGTAATACCGTTGGTTTATTTCAGTTAGAAAGTTCAGGAATGAGAGATGCTCTAACTAATATGAAACCCAATCATCTTGAAGATATTATAGCTTTAGTGGCTTTATATAGGCCAGGTCCAATGAGCAACATACCAACATATAATGATTGTAAACACGGAAGACAAAAACCAGACTATTTACATCCACTATTAGAAGAAATTTTAAAACCAACTTATGGTGTTATAATTTATCAAGAACAAGTTATGCAAATAGCACAAAATCTATCTGGTTTTACAGCCGGCGAGGCTGATATTTTAAGAAGAGCAATGGGCAAAAAGAAAAGATCAGAGTTAGAAAAACAAAAACAAAGATTTATAGAAGGAGCAGTGAAAAATGGAATAAATAAAGAAACAGCAGCAGGCATATTTTTAAAAATAGAACCATTTGCTGAATATGGCTTCAATAAAAGCCATGCCGCAGCATATGCAATCATTGCTTATCAAACTGCATATTTAAAGACGTATTTTCCAAATGAATTTTTTGCAGCTTCAATGACTATGGATATTTCAAATCAAAATAAATTAAGTGAATTTCACGAAGAATTAAAAAGATTAAATATTAAAATTATTAGACCAGACATTAACAATTGTTTTGCTAATTTTAGATCAGATGAAAAAAATTTTTATTACTCATTAGGATCTATTAAAAGTGTTGGCTTTGAAGCCATTTCAAATATTGTAGATGAAAGAATTAAAAATGGAAATTTTAAGTCAATCAGTGATTTTATAAATAGAGTAAATCCTAAGGATATTAACAAACTTCAATTAGAAGGCTTAGTCAAAGCCGGGGCATTTGATAATTTGAATAATAATAGACAATGTTTGTACAACTCAATACCTAATTTAATATTAAAATCAAAAAATATTTTTGAAAATAAAATAGCAAATCAAATTGATTTATTTAACCTTAATGAAAATAAAAATGATGATAATTTACTTTCAAAAATAAAAGATTGGGAATTTGAAGAAAGACTCACGAAAGAATTTGAGGCTGTAGGTTTTTTTATTTCCAATCATCCAATAAACCAATATAAAGAGATTTTTAATGATTATAAAATTATAGATTATAATAGTTTTTTATCTGATAATTCAAGCAAACAATGCATTATTGCTGCAACACTGTTGAAAATCCAAGAGAGAAAAACATCAAAGGGAAACTCTTATGCAGTCATTAAGCTTACAGATTTATCAAGTGTTTTTGAATTATTTATATTTTCTGAAATTTTAGAACTAAATAGAAATATTTTACTAGAAGGAAATTCCTTATTAATTACTCTAAATAAAAATTTATCAAATGATGAAAATAGATTTAAAAGAATAAATGTAAAAAAAATTACTTTAATTAAAGAATTATATAATAAACCTATTTCAAATTTAGAGTTATTAATTAATGATTTAAATAAAATCTCTAATTTACATCTTTCCGAAACTGATGGAAAAACTAATGTAATTTTGAAATATAAAGATAATCAAAAATTGTATGTATTTAAGTTAAAAAAAAATAGGAAAATAGATAGAAATCAACTAAATTTGATCAAAAAAGAAGGAATTTCAACACAAATTAATTAAAAAAACTCTTGTTAAATTACCAATAAATTTGTAAATACCTGCATAAATTAACACGCACACAATTTTTGGTTTAATAGCCCTCCGGTCCTTTATTGGAAATAATTGTGGTGGCATAACCGGGAAAAAATATGAAGATACCAAACGTAACAATTCAACAATTATTAGAAGCTGGCGTACACTTAGGTCACAAAACTTTAAGATGGAACCCAAAAATGAAAAAATATATTTTTGGAAAAAGAGATTCTATACACATTATAGATTTAACTCAGACTTTAGAGTTAATTAATGTAGCACTTGAAGAAGTTTACAAAGTTATTTCAGAAAATGGAAAAATTCTTTTTATTTCAACAAAAAAGCAAGCATCTGAAGCTATTGCTGAATTAGCCAAAGAAACTGATCAATATTATGTCAATCACCGTTGGTTAGGTGGTATGTTAACTAACTGGGGAACAATTTCAAATTCTATAAAAAAATTAGAAAAATTAAACATTGATTTAGTTTCGGAGAATAGAGGTTTTACAAAAAAAGAATTATTAAAAATGAGCGTTCAACGTGACAAACTTCAGAAATCTTTAGGTGGTATATCTAGCATGAAAAAAGTACCTGACTTAGTTTTTGTGATAGATACGAACTATGAATCGCTAGCAATCAAAGAATCAATTAAATTATCCATTCCTATTGCTGCCATACTTGATACAAACTCAGATCCTGAAGGTATTGCATTTCCAATACCAGGAAATGATGATGCTAGAAGATCAATAGACCTCTACTGTAATTTAATAAGAGAAACTATAGTAAATGCAAAAAAAGAAATTCCAATCACAGAAG
>Ga0208894_1001505_pt1 | contig 13751 bp, 13 predicted proteins | sample ETNtaG_12_FD_185752 | JGI IMG/M metagenome (GOLD analysis project Ga0208894, IMG submission 185752) | Marine microbial and viral communities from oxygen minimum zone, Eastern Pacific Ocean - ETNP201306SV49 (SPAdes) (version 2) | ecosystem: Environmental > Aquatic > Marine > Oceanic ... | reverse complement strand
CTGCAGAACCTGAAGTTGTTGAAGCTAAACCTGTTCCTGCAGAACCTGAAGTTGTTGAAGCTAAACCTGTTCCTGCAGAACCTGAAGTTGTTGAAGCTACTGAAGAGATTGCACTAGACACTATACAAGATGCAGTTGAGGCTGAAAATATAGCAAAAGAAAATGTAGAAAATGCGTCAGAAACTGAAGTTCAAACTGCTGAAGCTGTAATTGAAGCACTTGACACTGAAACTGAGGCTGTTGAAGCATATGCGGAAGCTGTTAAAGAAGAAGTTCAGGCTGCAGATGCTGTAGTTGAAGCCGTCGAAGCTAAAAATATAGCTACTGAAGCCGTCATCGAATCTGCTGAACAAGTCAATGAATTAGTTGAAAATAAAGCTGAAGAAGATGAAATCAAAGAAATTGTAACTGAATTAAAAGAAAATATAGAAAAACAAGAAGTGGCTGAAGAAATTCTTGTAGAAGCCATTACTAATGAGGATAAAGCTGCTGAAGATGTTGAATCTACATCAACTGAAGAAGAAAAAGCTTCAGATGATTTAGAAAAAGCAATAGAAGCTGACGAAAAAGCAAGTGAAGACTTAGAAGAAGCTATAACTAAAGAGGAGAAAGCTGAAGAAGAAGTTCAAGAAGCTGTTGAATCTTCCAAATCAATTAGATCAGTAGAAGATAGTAAATCTAATGAAAATAAGCCCTTCATTGAAGGTGACTTGGTTACACATGGAGTCTACGGAAACGGTACTGTATTACAATTGAATAAAGCTGGTAAACATTGGTCTATTGAAGTTAATTTTAAAGAAGGAAAACGTCGAATTCTAGGCACATTTCTAACACTCAATGAAACTTTACCTGAAATACAAGAACCTGGGGAGCAATCATTCAAAAGACCTGAAAATGTTGTTACGCCTGAAGCTAAAGAAATTGAAGAGAAGGAAAATAAGGAGGAAGTAGCTGAAGTAGTAGCCAACGTTGTCGAAGTTGATCATGGTGACTATTTGCCTGGAGTAAAAGTTTTGCACGATATTTTCGGAACAGGTAAAATAAAAAATAGTGAACCTAAAGGAGACGCTTATAGACTAGACTTAGAATTCGAGGATAATACTGAACGAACTTTACTTTCAACTTTCGTAAAATTAATGAATGATGAATCATCTCAGACTGAACCCGAAGCTGTTGAAACTGAACACGTCCCTATAGAACCCGAAGCTGTTGAAGCTGAACACGTCCCTATAGAACCCGAAGCTGTATTAGATACAGACATTATTTATCAAAGACCAAAAGATAAAGAAGCAATTCTTGACCTATCCAAACCAGAAGTACAAGATGCTGAAATGATTGATGATGAAGACTGAAAGATTAATTCTACGTGAATTTAATTCAAATGATAAAGAAGAATTGATTTCTTTACTTAATGATAAAACTGTAACTAAATGGATGGAAAATATACCCTTTCCTTACTTAGAAAAACATGCAAATTGGTGGATAGAAACAGGATCAAAAAAAAAATACCAATATGCAATTATTAACAAAGAATCAAACAAACTTATTGGTTCTTTAAAAATAACACTCAATGGCGAAATTGGGTGCTGGATTGGTACTGATTACTGGAAAAAAGGATTTGCTTCAGAGGCAATAGAAAGAATTAAGAAATTTGGATTTAATGAATTGAAATTAGACAAACTCTGGGCTGCTACCCACAAAGACAATGAGGCGCCTTTTGAATTGATGAGAAATACGGGATTTACTAGAATTGATGATAAAGCATACTATGTTGAAGGAATCGGTAACACTAAAATTAGACCTCACTTTGAATTAACCAAGAGTCCTTAAATCAACCCTCTTTCGTGAAACGCTTGTGGCCCTGTGGGGTAGTTTGGTATCCTTGTGGCTTTGGGAGCCATTGACCCCGGTTCAAATCCGGGCGGGGCCACCACTGCAAATCAAAATCAGTATGCTGCTTTTGTTGTCGTTATTATTACTGATGCTATTTTGTAGGGATCTGCATTTGAAGCTGGGCGCCTATCTTCAAGCCTACCTTTCCATCCATCTTCTACAGTCCCAATAGGTATTCTTATCGAAGCTCCACGATCTGAAACTCCATAAGAAAATTGATTAATTGATTGAGTTTCATGAGCACCTGTTAATCTCTGATCATTATCAGCGCCATATACCGAAATATGTTTTTCAATATTTTTACCAAATGACTCGCATACCTTCTGGAATGTTTTCTCATCACCGCATGTTCGTAATGTTGTATCTGAAAAATTTGCATGCATTCCTGAGCCATTCCAATCTCCTTTAATCGGCTTAGGATGATATTCTATGTAGTAACCATAATTTTCAGTTAATCTATCTAAAAGATATCTAGCAATCCATATTTCATCACCTGCTTTTTTAGCTCCTTTGGCAAATAATTGAAATTCCCATTGACCGCAAGCTACTTCTTGATTTATTCCCTCAAAATTTATTCCAGCCTCTAAACACATATCTGCATGTTCTTCAACAATATGTCTACCATGAGTGTTCTTTCCTCCTACAGAACAATAATACAGCCCTTGTGGACCTGGATAGCCACCAAGTGGGAAACCTAAAGGCAATTGTGTATCTACATCCATAATAAAATATTCTTGTTCAAAACCAAACCAAAAATCATTATCATCATCATCAATTGTTGCCCTACCGTTAGATTCATGAGGTGTTGAATCTGGATTCAAAACTTCATTCATTACCAAATAGCCATTTTCTCTCATAGGATCAGGATAAATTGCAACTGGTTTCAATAAACAATCTGAAGAGTTGCCCTCTGCCTGTCTTGTTGAACTACCATCAAAACACCAAATAGGACAATCATCTAATTTCCCACTGAAATCTTCTATAACTTTAGTCTTACTTCTCATATTCTGAGTTGGGAAATAACCATCTAACCAAATATATTCAAGCTTTGCTTTACTCATAATTACCACTAAGATAACATTTGAAACATAGTATATAAGAAAAACGTAGGTATTGATACTATTAACTACTATTTGTTGAATAAATATAAGTATACATATTAATTTATATATAGGCTGAACATATGTTCAATTAATGGACCTCAAATCTAAAGATATTGAACTTTTGCGTTGCTTGAATCAAAATGGAAAAGCATCACAAAGAGAGCTTGCAGCATCTACAGGGACTGCGCTAGGCACTGTTAATAGCCATATCAAAAGCTTAGAAAAAGAAAAAATAATTAAAGGTTATTATGCTGAAGTTAATCCAGAAAAAGTTGGATTTAACTTAACAGCCATCATAAATCTTAGAATTTCTAAAGGAAAGATAATGGATTTACAGGATTCGATAGCTAAACACCCACAAGTTTTTGGAGTGTATGATGTAACTGGAGAATGGGATTCCTTAATTCTAGCGAGATTCAAAAACAGACAAGAAATGGATTCATTCATAAAAACTACATTGTCACAAACACATGTCGAACGAAGCAATACCTCATTAGTGTTAAATACAGTTAAAGAAGAACCACGTGTATTATTGTAAAAATTATTATATTACAGTTCACAATTAACCAATTTGATGAAGTGGACAAATTTACTTTTAATTTTTATTTTCACAACTATTATTATATCGAAAAATAGTGAAGCTGCTGAACCTGAACAAGTACATCTTTCCACAACAGGAATACCTGGTGAAATAATAGTTCAATGGGGTACTGAAGAAGACACTATGGTCTCTTGCCCATCTGATAATATTGTAGAATATGGGACTGATAATGATAATTTAAATTTATCTGAAAATGGAAATAATAATATGTACTTATGGACTACCTGTACCCATACCACTCAATTACAAAATTTAAACCCAAATACGACTTATTATTACCGAGTAGGGGGGGAAGGTGAGTGGAGTAGTGTCTATTCATTCAAAACAATAGAAGAAACACCTGATAAAATTACAATAGGGGCAATTGCAGATCATGGAACATCAAGTAATGCTCAAGAAACAACTAGTAACATGGAAAATGAAAACCTTAATTTAGTTATACATCCTGGTGATATCTCTTATGCAAATGGTGCAGGTTCAGGCAATGGTGTGGGTGATCAAAGCGTTTGGGACGAATACCAAAATCAAATTGAGAGTTTAACCTCCAAATGTCCGCATATGTATGCCCCTGGAAACCATGAAGAAGATGCTGAACCTTATGGTTTTGATGCTTATGATAGTAGATTCTTTAATCCCGGACAAAATAGTTTTTGGTATAGTTTTGATTTTGAGTTTATACATTTTGTTTCGATTTCATCTGAACATGATTATGAACCTGGGAGCACGCAACACACTTGGCTTAGAAATGATTTAGAAGATGCTAACAATAACAGAGAAAATTACCCTTGGATTGTGATATTTGCACATAGGCCAATGTACAGTTCAAATGGTGATGGTGATGGACATGGTAGCGAAATCGAATTCAGAGAAGCTATGGAAGGCCTTCTCTTTGATTATCAAGTCGACCTTGCAATATGGGGACATGACCATCATTATGAAAGAACATATCCTGTTTTTGAAGAAAATGTGTATTCAAACAATAGTGGAAATCTAGATGATCCTTTTTACAAACCAGGGGCTACAATCCATATAGTTGCAGGAATGGCTGGTAGATCTACATATGATGGTTTAGAAGAACCTCAACCTCTGTGGTCAGCATATAGAGAAGTATCATATGGATATACTTTTTTTGAAGCAACAAAAACAACTATTAATTACAAATTTATAAGAAATAGTGATTTAAGTATTGGCGATGAATTCTGGATTACAAACACTATTGGAAGCGAAATTCCTACAGAAATACCAGATAATACAAACCATTCTATTAATGATACACAAGAAAAAACGATTATTGAACAAATAGAGGAATTAAATTATATCGGAACACCATTAACTGTCATCATTATGGCAACAACTGCAGTTTTCAGTTTAAAGCTCCGAAAAAAATAAATTAGCGTCTTCAATATGGTTGATAGTTAAACCTTGACCAATAATTCCATCCCATCTCTTTACTAAATTTCCTTCTTTAAATATAGCCATCGTAGGAATTATATCCAAATCAAAGGAATTCCATAATTTTGATTCAACATCTGTAATATCGGCAATAAATATAGACTCTATCTTACTATATTCTTTAAAATTATTAAAAAAAGTAATGCAAAATGGACACCAATCTGCTGAAAATACAATTAACGACTTACCCGTATGTTCTTTTATTTTTAAATTAAGAAAATTTTTATCGGTTAGTTTTTCAAGATTTTTCATTTCTTACGCCAGACCATCAATATCTCACGATCAGCTCTTCGATCAATAGATTCCTTAGGCATTTCTTCATGCTCTAAATCCCAATGTAAACCAAAGAGTTTATGCAATTCACTAATTTTTACACCCCAAGGAGGGCCTCCTTCTTCTAGGTCTTTATCTAATGGTAAAAAAAGGCCCAATAATTTCCCTTCGGTTTTTAACAATTGCCAAACAACTCGATCATATTCAAAACGGCGTTCTGGACTAATTGCACAGAAACAAGTATACTCCATAATGTAGTCATATTGACCATAGAGTTCTTCTGGGAGCTCAAAGATATTTTCCCGAAGAACTCGTAATTCAACTTCAGCATTTCTTGCTCTTTCACGTGTTGACATTACAGCAGTTTCTGCAAAATCAATTGCTGTAACATCAAAACCCGCCTTTGCAAATGTTACTGCATCATATCCACGACCACATCCAATCACACATATTTTACCTTTAGGCAATTCTGAAGCTAATCTTTCAAAAACGGGTGTTGGACCGCCTAGGTCCCAACCATCCATTTCAGACTCATAACAAGCTTCCCAGAATTCTGAAGTATTTACGGGGTCATCCACATAATCATTACAAAACGGTTATTGTTAAAATAATAGGGTCAAACTTTTTTGAGGCCTTTCTAATCGTATAGACATGACTAGCGTATTAATGAGAACAAGTGCTGGAGACATAACAATCGAATTATTCGATGATAAAGCTCCTAAAACTGTAGAAAATTTTCTAAAATTAGTTGATAAAGGATTCTATAATGGATTACATTTTCACCGTGTAATCAAGGATTTTATGCTACAAGGTGGTTGCCCAAATTCTAAGGATCCAAATAATCCAAAAGCAGGGACTGGTGGACCAGGTTATCAGATAAATTGTGAATTCCACAATGACTTAAAACACAATAAACCAGGATTACTTTCAATGGCAAATGCAGGACCTAATACTGGCGGTTCGCAATTTTTCCTGACGACTGTAGCTACTCCTTGGCTAGATGGAGCTCATGCAATATTTGGTGAAGTAACTCAAGGAATGAATACAGTGCAAAAGATAGAAAATTGTAAAACTGGTCACATGGACAGACCAAACAAACCTCAGAAGATAATATCTGTAGTTAGAAAGTAAATTCAATCGTCTGTAGAAGAGCCGTCTTCAATATAAGGAATATCTATATCCAACTGTACAATATACAATCCAGAGGTTATGCAAGAAAGATAAGTATAACCATCATGATATTCAGCAGCCCACAAGAAAGGAATCCAGCCAAAATCATAAAAATCCGAATCTAAAGGTTCTCCATATCCACCATTTTGTGGTAATATAAATCCAACAGTAGACTTTAGATGTGAATTATTTCGATCAAGATCATTACCTGTAGCCACTATTGTCTCAATGTCTACTACCCAAAGACCTCCATGATAATGAGAAATATACAACCTACCATCCCAGCCACCACCATGACTTTGGTCTGGTTTTTCTTCATCTGTAATAAAATAGCCTGAATCTAAATTGTGAGGGCTAAAAAGTAACCATTCTTCACCGTTTGCATGCGCCTCACATGACTCACCAAAACAATGCATGCCTGAGGTAGGAATTTCCCAATCTCCAATAAGTTTTGGAAGAAAACGCAGATTTCCATTTATGACTTCATAATCTGTATTATCTATAACATAAATCATACCTGTACCTACATTTGTTGATAATACTTCAACTGCTGCAGAAATTAGATGTCTTTCACCTACTAAATCTGGATTAATATGTGATAAATCTACCATTTCCGGATAAGGCTCAGTATAATGAATATATGATGAACGTCCTCCATTTTCGTTGCCTGTTGAACCACTATCTGGTTCACCGTCTCCATCAAAATCGGCAAAATCCATCCAATATCCTACCTCTGGAGCTCTCCAAAGACAAGTAACTGGAGAACCTACAGTACTTTTACAACCAATACCATAAAACAGATAATTTTCTGGACTATTAACTGGATGAGGGACATCTGTAACATCTCCAATTCTTACTCCAGCTTCCCAGTAAGCCCCATAAACATAGGTTCTACCATAACGAGGATCTTGTGGATCATCGCTAGGCCATGTTTGAACTGTCATATCATGTATGTAAATCCATCCGCCACGTGTTGTTTCCCAAGCAACTTCATATTCTCCTACTTTGATAATAGTATGACCATAACCAGAGCCTGGAACTCCCTCTAATGTTCTTGCAACTGAACCTTGAAGATTTAAATGAGCTATAGTTACACCACCACAAGCTTCTCCAACTGCAATATCACATCCTTCATAGTCAGGATTTGCCACAAAAATATACCATTCATTATCTATCATATGTGTATAAAGATTATGAGGACCACTAGGATGATCTGAATCATACCAACTATCTACCCAAACTGGGTTTGTCTTATCAGTTACATCAACTAAAACTACGCTAACTTGAGTTGGATCTCCCCATTCACCAACCTGCGGATCGGTATAACCAGGATCTACTATTTGGTTTTGAAGTATTACATACTCTCTACCACTAAATTCTAAATATTTGATATCCAAAAGTTGAGTATTAGGGTCTGTATATTTTCCAGTTACAGTAGTATTGTAAGGATTTGTAACATCGGTTATATGGAACTCTGACCAACCAGCTTGATAAGCATAAGTTTTGCCATCAGGTGATTCTGCAACAGTTACTTCTGCATTGCCACCGTTAGTCAGTGGATTGTATTCAATTTGTTTAATATTACCACTACTCATATTATGCATTGAAGCTTCCATATGATCATGTCCTTCTTCTTGAAGTAAAGGATCTTCAAGTAAAACATCTTTAGATAATTCCTCAACCGTATCTTCAGATATTAAAAAATAAGCCGTAGCACTAACTGTACTTAGTACGAGCAACACTGCTAAAGCTATTTCCTTTGTCTGCATTATTTTATCATGTATAACCTTTTATTTATAGGCTATTTGGAATAGATATATATGAAGAACAAAAGCCTAGTTATTACGATAGTAATCACACTGCTCTTGTCATTTCAAGCAATAGTTCCAAACGTATCGGCACATACAGGTGGAACTTTTACAATAATCGTATCAAAAAATGGAGTTCAACCATATAATGTTCAAATGTTAGTTAATGATACAGCTCGTTGGATAAATGTAGACGATACCGATAACGTTACACACCGAATCTTAGTAGATGCAAATTCAGATGGAATCTATAATAGCGAAGAAGATTGGCATTCTGGAAATTTAACAGATACATGTGAACATGTAAACGGAACAAAAGTAGACGAAAATTGTAACGCATATTTCGATGTCATATTTAATGAAACATCGCTAAATATGACCTATGATGATATTGTTGGAAAATATGCATTCAAAGATTTAGCTTTTAATGAAACTTCAGGAAAAACTAGCATAATTTATGGAAATGTCACTGTTTACTCCGATAAGCACATAACTACAGGATTCCAAGATGCTGAAACTGACAATGAAAATAAAGAAAATCAAAAAGACAGATCTCCGGTTTTGCTTATCATAGCTATAATTTCTGCTGTAAGTGCAATAGGTCTTGGCATAATGATAGTCTTTGGTAAAAAAGATGAATAATGGAATTAATTCGGATGTATTAAAGGCAATATTTTTATCACTAATTACAATATCTACTCTAACTACTGTTTATTATCTTAATATAGATGAAAATGAAATAGTTGAAAATGAATATCTAAAAAGTGATATTTGCTATTATTCTCTCAATGGCATTAAGTCTGATTATCATTACCATTTTCAGCTTAATATTACAATTAATAATGAAAGAAGTGAAATCCCTATGAATATAGGATTTGAACTTAACAAAGATGGAAATCTTAGCTTCTTACATCCCATACATACATACGACAACAGTGGGAGAATACACGTAGAAACTACAAAAAATGCAACGGCATTCTTGGGCTTTTTCTTTGATATATGGGAAAAAGATTTCACAGAGAATAAAATTTTAGATTATGAAGCGGATGAACAACATATTATCGAGGTTAAAGTAAACGGCAGTGTTGTGGACACATTTGAAGACACAATACTTGAACCATATATTTTCATCGATATTGAATATCGTGAAACAAACTAAATTTTATTTCAACGGCCTAACTTAATGAGTTATGAAATCTATAATTGATGGATTAAAACCTGATGTTTTATGGAAGCATTTTGAAAACATAACTAAAATTCCAAGACCTTCTAAACAGGAAGGAAAAATATTGCAAACACTGAAAAATTTTGCTAAGGAACGAAATTTAGAAACAAGAGAAGATTCTACAGGAAACATCGTAATGCTTAGACCCGGCAGTGGCGGTGGTGAAAATGCTCCAATCATTGTAATTCAGAGTCATGTAGATATGGTATGTGAAAAGAATAGAGACTCTAATCATGATTTTTTGAGTGATCCCTTAAAACTTTACATTGAAGATGGATGGATGAAAGCAGAAGGAACCACTTTAGGGGCTGATAATGGGATTGGTGTAGCTGCAGCACTTTCACTATTAGATATGCCTAAGGATGCAACATTACCTCCTCTAGAATGTCTCTTTACAGTTGATGAAGAAACTGGATTAACTGGAGCATTTGCTTTGAATGGTGATATTATTAAAGGTAGAACAATGCTAAATTTAGACACGGAAGATTGGGGTGAAATTTGCATTGGATGTGCTGGTGGAGGGGATTCTAGCATAAACCTGCCAGTTGAAGTTCAAAATACCCCCTCTGATTTTCTTTCTTTCCAATTATCTATAGAAGGGCTTCAAGGTGGACATTCTGGAGTAGAGATACATGAAGATCGTGGAAATGCAATTGTATTTTTATCATCTATATTAGATACCTTAAGCCGCAATACTGACATTCGTATAGTATCTATTGAAGGGGGTGACAAGCATAATGCAATACCTCGAGAAGCATTTGCTACGATTTTAGTTAGTCCAGAATCAGTCTCTGATGCTCAAATTATAGTATCGAACAAGGAAAATGCATTCCAAAAAGAATTCGGTTCGTTAGAAGCGAATATGAAGATACGATTATCTGGAATCAAGAGTTCTCCGAAAAATACATTAACTAAAAAAAGTCAAACTAACTTGATAAATCTGTTACGAATATTACCGCATGGTGTTTTGAAATATTCACATGATGTGAAAGGGTTGGTAGAAACATCTAATAACTTGGCATCTGTAAAAAAAAATAAAAATACCTATAATATTATTTGTTCAACAAGATCTTCAATTGCTGAAGCATTAGAGTTTCAACGAGAAAGAATTTCAATAATGGCTAATTCTTATGGAGCATCAATCGAACAGGAAGAACCATATCCTGGATGGGCTCCAAATGTTAATTCACCGATATTAGATATTACTACAAAAATTTATTCAGAAATGCTTGATGGAAAACCAAATATTTGTGCAATACATGCAGGTCTTGAATGTGGAGTTATTGGTGAAAAAGTAGATGGAATGGATATGATTTCATTTGGACCTACAATAAAGAGTCCACACTCGCCTGACGAAAGAGTCGAAATTAATTCTGTAGATAAATTCTGGAATCTTTTACTAAAAATATTAGAAAACTTATCTGCGAAGTGAAATGGTGATAACCAAACTCAGAAATAGATTAAAAAATGAATTACCGGGAATAAAATCTTGGAAACGAATGTCTGTAAAGTCTGAGGCTGGTGAGAGTATAGAAAGTGAAAGTTTAGAAAGATATGAACGAATTTTATCTAAAGTAAACTTAGATTCTATGAAAAAGGCTGCAGTACTATTAGCGCTATTCAAAAAGAAGAATGAATGGTACTTCCCTTTGATTAGAAGACCCATGCATGAAAGAAATCATCCAGGTCAAATTGCGTTACCTGGCGGTGCTAAAGAAAAAGATGAGAAAATAGAATATACGGCCATTAGAGAGGCATTTGAAGAAGTGGGTATCAAGATAAAAAATAACGACATTATAGGACAACTAACGCCATTACCCGTTCCTGTCTCAGGATATTTAATTTATCCTTTTATAGGACTTTTAGAGAAAGAACCTAAATGGACTTTGAACAAAGATGAAGTAGATGAATTGATCGTAACAAAAGTTTCTGACTTAATTGATGCAGACAAAAATTATTCAGAAACGTGGGAGTTGCATGGAAATAAGGTAGAAGTACCTCACTTCAGAATAAAAGATAATGCAATTTGGGGTGCTACAGCCTCAATACTTAGTGAATTCATAGATTTAGTTCATCAATGAATTAATAGGTTCGACTAAAAAAGTTGAAAATAGATCTCCAAAAATAAAAGATACTAAAAATGATAAAGTTAAAGGAATTATATATGGTATCTTAAAAGAAATCCAAGGATTTGTAACTCCTGCTTCTTCTAATTTATCCCATTCTTTATCAGAATCCAATTTGTGCTTGATAAAAGTCACTAAAACTATTTTCCCTCCAACAACTTGTTGCATTGGCCAAACAAAACTTTTACGAGCGTCTACTAAAGACATTTTAGTTCCAAAAAACATTTGAAAATAAGGACTATCAATATTATTTCTAAATATATTATAACTTAAGAGCCCAATCGGAATTAATAAATAAAGTAAAAGTGAATTCATAAACACAACAAAAGGATATGGAAAACCACGTGTTCCAAATGCTGTTAAAGCTTCACTATCTATTGATATCGTAAAAGGAACTGCTAAACCAATCGTCATTATTGCTTTAACATCAGCTCCACCAATAGTTGGGCCAAAATAAAACCAAGCATACATCAATAGCATTAATACTGAAATTGACAATATATCTATTAATCTATAATTATCTTCTTTCATCTCTTCAGGAGTAATAGTCACCATAAAATATATTGCAGAAATAACTGCTAAAAATTGGGTGAATCTCCACAGATATATTTGATTATTATCCAATACATATTCATCAACAAATGCATTAAAAAAAAGTACTATTGTTGCAAATAATAAACACCAAATATGATAAGCTACATTATCCACTGAAAATTCATAAAACAATAGTAATGAAGCAATACTGCCTGAAAAAAGCCAAACCTGATTGGGAACCCTTCTTGTTTTCAAATCTGTCCAAGAACCATATAGCAACATACTTAGTCCGAGAAAAAAACGAACCCAATCAAGTATTTCCATTATTATGTAATAATAGGCCCTATTAATTTATCTGCGTTCATATTTATCGTAAAATTTTTGTGAAAACCTTATTTATATGTTAATATTGTATAGTTATTGTGGATTTAACTGAAAAATTTTTGCCCAATGAGAAATTTCTCAAAAAATATGAAAACTTATCTGTAAACCGAAAAACTGGATATTCAATTGCAATTACTAATTTACGTGTCTTTATTTCTAACAAAAATGAAGTGTGGGATATCTATTCTGATAAAATAGATTATCTTGGTAGATTATTTACTCCTATGTTTTCTTGGTGGTGGCAACTAATTTTTGTCCCAATATCCTTGATGACTCTTGATGGAAGTAAATTAATTTCAGCTATCTTTATACTTTTATCTATTGCAAGACAGCAAATACGAATTGAAACATTAACAATTGGCGTGAAATCTAAGAATTGGAATATTACAAAAGACAATGAAACTTTAGATCAAATATCAGAAGATATTAGATTAAATTCAGTAGTTGGAGTCATCAGGAAAGATGGAAAACAAATATTAGAAGCTGAGGATATTGGAAAGACGCCAAAACTAAATATTGAACTAATTGGAGAAAATGAATCAAGACCCTTAGTATCTGCATGGAGTTTTGCAACAATGTCATTTCTATCTTATTATGCAAGCTCATTTGGTGCGGGCACTGGATTCTGGACTTTTTTTCTTGCAATAGTATCAATTGGATTTTTTATAATACACCGAGACAGAAAGAAAACTAATCAATTCAGAGGAGTTGATCCAAAACCGGGTCTGATATTACAAGGCTATCATTATATTCTGAATTATTTTAAAATTCCAATTATTAATACTAGATGGTCATTTACATTCTACCAAAGAAAAATATATGTTCGTGATTTAGGATATCAATTATGTTGTATATTCCTATTATTAGGATTATTCATAACATATGCTAATGAAAATATGGTTCCCCTACTTGCTGCAATTACAATAGGAATTCCAATCTATCTCATAGGAAGAACCCTATCAGGGATACCACGCTCAAATAAAAGAATGGCATTACGGAGTGTTTCGGCAGTATTAATCGGTCTTCTAGTTATCATACCTTGTCTATCACTAATACCAATGTATGATACGGCATCTGTTAAAGTGCCAAAATCCTTTATTCAAGGAGATTCAGGAAATGGATGGAAAAATATAATGAATGAATATGATGAGTATGGGCTTGGTTTAGCTTCTACAACTTTTT
>Ga0208894_1001494_pt1 | contig 13816 bp, 9 predicted proteins | sample ETNtaG_12_FD_185752 | JGI IMG/M metagenome (GOLD analysis project Ga0208894, IMG submission 185752) | Marine microbial and viral communities from oxygen minimum zone, Eastern Pacific Ocean - ETNP201306SV49 (SPAdes) (version 2) | ecosystem: Environmental > Aquatic > Marine > Oceanic ... | reverse complement strand
GTCTGGTGTTCAAACTCCATCCGCGAACTCAGCTATTTGTTTCACTTATGCTGGGCGCGGTTCTCGGCTTTGTCAGCGGGACCGTCGGCATCGGAGGTGGAATTTACCTGGTCCCGATGATCATTCTCTTCGGCCTCGGCACCGAGAAAGAAGCCGCCGCTTCAGGAGCAGTCTTCATCCTGCTCAATTCCATGGCGGGTCTGGTTGCACGCATCCAACGGGGTGCCGTGAGTCTCGAACTGATGCTGCCCCTGCTGCTGGCCGTGCTGGCAGGAGGCTTCCTTGGCTCACGTCTCGGCGCAATGCGTTTCAAACCTCAGACGATCCAGCAGATCCTGGGATTAGTGGTGATCCTGGCGTTGCTGTTGCTTAGCCGGAAAATAGGTTATTCCTGATTTTTGGAACGTTGGTCCTGCCTCTTTTTCTGAAACAGGGACCTCAAAAATATATAATGAAAAACTTGAAACGAACTATTCGGAATCAGGTTTCGGAGTTTCTCCGGTTTCCGTGGTATTGAAGGAATAAGAACGGACAATACCTGCTTTGTTGAACTTGATCATCAAATCCCTTCCCAGTCCTTTTCCTGAAAAATCGTAGCTGTAATAGCCAAAAGTCCAGGTTGACATTCCATCTTCGATCCCGGTCCGCCAGGGAGAACCAAAGCGTTCGCGGATTTCAGCCCGGGTTGTAACGCCAATCTTGATGGAACCGACTTTTTCCACTGGAAAATCCCGACCAAGGTTCATTGGGGAACAGCCAATTAACGCCATTGCTATGACTGACAGTCCTATCAGCACAGCCAACCTTGCTCTGTATTTTCTAATGACGTTCTTGGAAGTTTTCATTTGTTCCTCGTCTGTGTTTTTTAAACATTTTTTAGAATTCATTTCAACTCTACCTTTTCGTCTTCGTCTGTAAACCAAAGTCGAAGTTTTCAAAGATCCGTCTAAACTTGGGCTGCCCTTTTCATACTTGATGCAATTCCTCCATCAATGCTCTCTCGTTAGAATATTCCAAGACATATTTGACTTTATCTCTACCTCCAAGTTTGATCCTTTTTAAGAAACAATAGTAGTGCGTCTATTGTCATCAGGTGTACCAGCAGAAACCCGGTATTTTCAAGGCTGTTTTTCAGCATCAGAATCGAACGGGCTAAAAAGGCAAGCAAGGGTTATTTCAAACTGAGGCCGGGATTTTTGATTTCCTGGGCTCTCTTCCGGGGCCATGAAGGCAAGTAACTCGGACTGCAGATGCTCATGATGTTAGAAGAATGTATCAACTCCTAAACCAGGCAAAGAAAAAAGTTCATTAAAAGGAAATAACCACTCCCTGTTTTTTCATTGAAAGCGTTTCAAGGCATTATCGAGGGAAACATGATCACCATAGAGGACAACCAGATCATGGGCCTGGAGAACCGTCTGTTCATAGGGGGCCGGCAAAGGACAGGCACCGCGGATAACGGAAACGACCATGCAGCGTGAATCTCCTTCAAACCCCATTTTACCAAGCGTGCTGCCTATTTTTTTCGAGTCCGGCACAATCGGCACGGCTTCGATCAGGCGCTTCATGAGCAGGCTCTGGACTTCCCTGTCCAGTTCCCCCCGGCTGCTTTGAGATCTCAGCATTCCATAGCTTTGTCTGCGGACGAGGTCCGTCTGCAAGGCAATGATGTGGGGTGGGATGTGATAGTGGGCCAGCAATTCGGCGAAAAGCCTGAGGGAGGTTTCGAATTCTTCAGGGACAATGCTGTCAGCCCCGAGTTTCTGCAGTTCTTCGACCTCGGTCACAAAGCGGGTACGGGCCAGGATGTGCAGTTCCGGGTGTAGGTCACGCATGATGGATACCCCCCGCCGGGTGGCTTCCGCATCCGCAATGGCAAGCACGACACTGTCGAATTCATCGAGTCTGATGTGCCGCAACACCTCGGGGCGTGTCACATCCCCGTAATGCGCGATTTCACCGGTATTGCGGATTTCAGCCACGGTTTTTGGATTGTATTCGAGAATTTCATGGTGGATGCCTGCTTCTTGAAGGACACATGCCACGTTTCGTCCGTTCACCCCGTAGCCTACAATCAGCACGGCGGGATGCGGACGGGATGTGGATCTGAGTAGCGCATCACTTTCCCGGACGATTCCTCGCTTCAAACGCGAATGGGCGTACCAGGCGATGTGCGGAGCAAGCTGCATGATCAGCGGAGTGACAGCCAGGGAAAGGCTTGAAGCGGCAATGAAATACTGGAAGCCAGTGGATTCGATGATGCTGCCTTGAACCGCGGCACTCATCAGCAGGAAAGAAAATTCTCCAATCTGGGCCAGGTAAAGACCTCCCTGCAGGCTTTCACGGAGGGAGAATCCAAATGGCATGCTGATGATGACGATTATCAACATCTTGAGCAGGATCACACCAAACGCGACGGCAGCCAGGGGTGCCAGATGCAGCATGACAAATTCGAGGTTGAGCATCATCCCGATCGAAACAAAAAAAAGGCTTGAAAACAGGGAATGAAAGGGGAGCACTTCCGCCAACACCTGGGCTGAGTATTCATTTTCGGAAAGGATCAGTCCTGCGGCAAAGGCTCCGAGAGCCAGTGAAAGTCCAGCCAGCGAGAAGACCCAGGTTGTGCCAAGTAGGATTAAAATCGTGAAGAGCAGGAATATCTCGCGGGATCGCATGCCCACCATCCAGTTCATCAGTGCCGGCAGCACGAAGCGTCCAAAAAGATAAAGCAGTGTGACCAGCACCAGGACCTTGAAAAACTGTCCGCCGATCACGTCCAGCCTGCTGTGTCCTTGGACCAGAATGCTGACCACGAGCATCATCGGAACGATGGCAAAATCCTGGACGACACAAACCGCAACCACACCACGTCCAAGTGGAGTCTGAATCTCCCCTTTGTCCGCCAACCCCTTGAGGACAATCGCTGAGGAGGAAACCGCCAACGCGAATCCTGAAACCAGCGCTGCTCCATTGCCGAGACCAAGAAGTTTTCCCACAGCAAATCCGATCCCACTGGTCAGCAACACCTGCAGGACGGCAATGAGGTAAACACGCCAGGGGGTTTTCGCCAGCCCGGAAAGCGAAAGCTCCAGTCCGACCATGAAAAGCAGCAGCACGATACCAATCTCGGCCGCAATTTCAACACTGCTGATGCTTTGCACCAGCCCCAACCCATGGGGGCCAATCAGAATTCCCGCAGCAATGAACCCGGCCACCGGTGAGAGGCCCAGTCGTCGGAAAAGCAGCAGTACCGGCAGGGAAAATAAAATCACCAGCAGCAGGTCGTAAAGGAACGGAATGTCGTGTGCCATAGAAGCCTGATGGTTGTGTGAGCTTTTTCCGTTTGAATCCCAGCCCATTATTCCTGCATCACGGGAAAGTCTCCACCTGTGAATTCCTGTGTTCAAGACATACACCGGTTCCGGATCAACCCGGGTCAACAGACTGCAGTCAAAAAGCCAACATTTGCTGGGGATGCTCCTTCCCTGAACATGAGGAAAAACTCCTGGTTCAATGAAGAGTACCCGATCAAGCACTGATTTGAGTCAAAGACCTGAGGAGCAAAAAAAGTTGAATTTGAAAAAACTTTTCAGTAAAGGGCGGAATGCCCGGGAAGGGAATGGTGATTGTTCGCGTTTAAATCAAACTGCTGTTTCAGTTCCGTAAGCCTGGGGAGGGGCGAGAACTTCAGGTAGTTTTTGCCGGAACGCCGCACGTACGGAATAACAAAGGTGGCACTCATCAACCCAGCCTTCTCTCACGGAAAATCCGAAAACCTCAGCGAGAGCGTTAGGACCACCCTGAAGTAAGGGGCCGCAAACGGGATGCTTCCAGGGCTCATAGTCCTGAAACATGTTCGAGAGCGGAGTTTCCCAACAGTTGCCCATGCTCAACCCCTGGCAGATCTGGACATTCCCGAAAGCGTCGATGTGCACCCTTTTCGGATCTTCCAGATCTTCATGAGGACATTCCAAGAAGCACGCTTGATCCCTCTTTGGCAGCCCGGATGCGAATGATTTCACAGCACGACCCCGAAGGCTCACGCCTCCACTGTAAGGCAGCCCACCATTTTCTGCTGAAACGGCATCAGAATTGACTTCCGGACGGAAGCAACGCAAGGCTCGAGCAGGCATTCCCAGTTTTAATGCGGCGTCCAGGGCAATTTTGGAAGGACGATGGCTGAGGTTCCCGTAATGCAGTTCATCATCACTGATACTGAGGTCTGAAATACCCAGTTGTGCCAGAGGTTCCAGCCACTGTGTGGCCTCCTCTTCATCCTTTGCCCAAAAACCATTGGTGACGATACCAACTGAGAACCCCATTCGTCTGGCACTGCGCACCCCTTCCTTCAGGAGTGAATAAACAAGAAACGGTTCTCCTCCTTCAAAATAAATATCCTGAACACTGACGAGTTTCTTTGCCTCCCTGAGAACTGCATCGATCTGCTCCATCTTCATCGTCCCTTGAGAATCCGGACTGCAGTGTAGGAAGCAGTGTTTGCAGCTTTGAGTGCAGGTGTAGGTCAGAAGAAAGTGAATCCCGTTCAGCATCAATGTTCCAAAATAATTGTTTTCGTTGCCGCCTTAATCGCTTCTTAATTGAACCAGACCCTGCCAAAACCAAAGGCATGCACTACCAGATTGGGTCCTTTTGAAACCGAATTCTGTGATGACGTGTTGCTCCTCCATCATCTTTTTCCTGCACATTTCTATACACCCGACTTCAATGATCTTCAATCCCATATTGGGTTAATTTTTTCTTAAGGGTATTGCGGGATATGCCCAGGTTCCGTGCTGTGTGGGACTTATTGAACTGCATCCTGCTATAGACTTCACGGATATGCTGTTCCTCGATTTCAGAAAGGCTGATGCCAGCTACATCAGCAGTTGGAGTAAATGATTTCTGTATAGAGGAAGGAGAATTATCAACGGGCTGGCCTTTCAATTCTGGAGGAAGGAATTCATATTCAATCCTGGGTAGCCGATTATCTTCACGGTAGAGAATGACAAGCCTTTCGACGAGGTTTCTCAGTTCACGTACATTTCCCGGCCAGCACCAATGAACCAGGGTATTCATGGCTGTTTCTGTGAAGCCCTCGATGGACAGGCGAAACTGGTGGGCATAAAGATTCAGAAAGTGATTCGCCAGTTCAGGAATATCCTCCTTCCTTTCACGCAAAGGAGGAATATGGATAGGAAAGATGTTCAGACGGTAAAAGAGATCTTCACGGAAGCTCCCTTCCTGAAGTTTGACGGAAAAATCCTGGTTGGTCGCAGAGATGACTCTCACGTCAACCAGAATTTCCTTCTTGCCGCCAAGGCGTTTGACCTGCAGTGTTTCCAGAACCCTCAGTAGTTTGGGTTGCAGTGAACGGGGCATCTCGCCAATCTCATCAAGCAACAGGCTGCCATGATGTGCCAGTTCAAACATTCCCTTACGGCTTGAATCCGCTCCGGTGTATGCCCCTTTTTCGGTCCCGAACAGTTCTCCCTCCAGGAGGGTGTCAGGAATCGCGGCGCAGTTGATTGGAATCAGAGGTGAATCAGAACGAAGAGAAAGGTGGTGGATGTGTTCCGCAACGAGCTCCTTGCCTGTACCGCTCTCTCCTGTGATCAGGACACTGGCATCGGAAGGAGCAACTTTCGCAATCAACGCCTTTAGGTCTCGAATCGCTGTGCTGTTCCCATGAATTTCCGGCACAGAATCCTTGAGGTAACGCCCCTGTCTTAGCTGCAGAACCTCATTTTTGAGACCCAGCAGCTCTAGTGCCTTACGAATCTGAATTTTTAATTCGTTGAGGTCAAAGGGTTTGACGAGGTAGTCGAAAGCCCCTTTTTTCATCAGGTTGATCGCACCCTGAGTGTCAGGAAAGGCGGTGAGAATGATCACCGGTAGTTCAGGATTGTTTTCACAGATGTGATGAAACAATTCCCGTCCGTCCCCATCGGGCAGTTTCAGATCCAACAACAGAACCTCAGGATTGTGCCTCTCGAAGAGCCTTCGGCCTTCCTTCAGGGTATCTGCAAGAAGGACATGGTAGTTCTCATTTAGAAGGCTCCTGGAAATGCTGTTCCGCATCGAGGGATCGTCATCTACGAGCAGTATTTCCTGTCTCATTTTTTCCCCTCCTTCTCAGTTAAGCTCCAATTAGAGTATACACATGGAGGATTAAACCGTCCGGTGAATTTCCCCAAGCATCTCGATGGTCATGCCATATACGTCTTCAAGAGGGGATGCCAGCACATCGAGAAGCTGATTGCTGCCCTCTTGGGAAGCATAGGTTCTCAACAACATGCCCGCTTCGTAACGAAGTTCCCCTTTGGTATCCAGAACCATTCGGATCGTATCATGCACCGCCGAACAAGCGCCACCATGAAGCAACACTTTTGAGGCTGCCTTGCAGACACTTTCTTCTTCGGACTGCAAGCAATCCCGCATTCTCCGATTCAGTTCCTTTAGGCTTTCCTTGGAAAGCAAGTCTGCCAGCTTCCCCAAAGAGCTAATCACTTGGACTCTGACTGCAGGGTTCGGGTCTTCCAAATGATCAAGAAGAACCGAAGCAGCTTCAGGGTTCTCCAGTTTTCCCAATGCATCAGCTGCCTTGGTCCGAACCAAGGGTTCTTTGGAGTTCATGAGACAACTTAACGGTATCAAAGCATTGAAGGCCTTCAGACGCCCTAAAGATTCTGCAGCCGTGCTTTGAACTTCCATAGAGGAATCCGAAAGGGCTTCAACCAGATATGGCCAAGCCCTTTCGGCCTCGAAACCTGCCAATAGAGAAGCTGCCAGCCGGCGAATTTCCTGACCCACCTCTGGATTTTGACGCTGAATCAGTTTTTCTCCAAGTTCGATGTTATCCTCTGCGAGCTGAAGGAATTCCTGTTCCTCCGAAGTCAGGCGTGTGGTTTCCGCTTCTTTCTCGAGATCACCCTCCATTTCCAAGCTTTCGTTGGCAATCGCATCCAGTGTCGATTGAGCAGGCATCGCTGATTTTTCTTCGTTTCCCTGAGGCTCAGTTGATGAAACCTCCTCGGACTTTTTGACACTTTGCGGTTTCTTTTCCGAAGAGGGTGCATTCTCAGGGGATTCCAACATCTGCTCCTCCTCATTCCAGGAAGAGGGTTCCTGGTGTAGCTCGCCCTTCAACGCCGAAACAAGGATTTCAAAGGATGCCTCATTTCCTTGTTGCGCAATGACACGCAGGATGTTCATCCTGACAGGTGTTTCGGCATCCCGAAGAGCATGAGTCAAGTGGGGGAGTACTTCATCGGCATCCATATGACCCAGAGCCAGCGCTGATTCTGCACGCATTTCAGGAGTCAGTTCTTCTCTGGCTAGCAATGCACCAAGAGTATCAGCAGCCCGTGAGTCACCCAATTGCCCGAGAGTGCGTATTGCGGCTTTGACCACAGCGAGGGAAGAGTCACGCAGTTTATGATAAACAAGGTCATATTTTTCAACCATTCCTTGGGCGCCAATGAAGGCCAGTGCTTGTTCGCGCACTGCCTCACTCTCATCTTTCAACAGAAATTCGAGTACAGGCCCTGGAATTGGTATTTCATTTTCACGCAAAATAACAAGCACCCTGCTCCGCACTTTCTCTTGGGAATGCCTCAATAATTTTTGCAGCAAATGGGAAACAGAAGGATCAGAACATCTTGCAAGAGCGTCTGCAGATGCCAGGCAAACCGGGATCTCAGAATCCTTAAGAGCCCGGCCAAGGGCCTCCACGATCTTGATATCAGAATGTCCAGCAAGTCTGGTTGCTGCTTTTCTCCTTAATTTTGGCGTGCCTTGCTCTAAAAATTCCAGCAACAATCCTTCTCCGGTACTCCCCATTTCTGCCAAAGCCTTAAAACCGGGTTCGATGAGATCTTCCTGGTCTTCATCGCATAGGACGTCCGCTACGGTCTGGGCAGCTCGAGGGTTCCCCAAACACCCAAGGGCTTCCAAGGCTTTGATCTGAGCATCCCACCAATCATCCCATTCTCCATCAGTAGCCCATTCCATGTCTTCACCACGCCCTTGCAGAACTTCAGTCAGGAATTCAATCACCGAATCCCCACCGATGCGCCCGAGAGATTCCACCACGGCAACTTTGACTTCTCCACTGGGGATGTTCCGGTAACAGTCCAGCAACACTGGAACCGACTGAGGTTCCTCCAACTCTCCAAGTGCCCCAATTGCATCGATCACTACATCTTCATCTTCATCATCAAGGCATTGAATCAGATCCTCCAGTGTCACGGTGTCCTTGATTTTACCCAGTGCTTGGATGGCATAACAGCGATGAGCACTATTTTTCGACTTCAGAACCCGTTTCAGGGCTTGCACCGTCTTTTGTTTTGCATTCATGGGAAATGGGTCCTTTGATGGATCACGCAGAAGAAGCATGATGAAATTTCTTTAGTGCACCCCATTGCTCCATGATCCGGTCCAGCATCACTCCGTCAACCGCCTCCATCCCCTGACCTAGGGCCTGACGTTCCACCTCAACCTGAACCATGGGGCGTATAAAGTCCGGAACTCGTTCGATTCTGACCTTTGCGTCTTCGGTCCATGTCAACCGACTGGAAAGACTTCTGGAACCTTCTCCCCAAGAATTGTATTTTGCTTCGACGATCTCTAGGGTCACACGGGATTTGTTGAACTTACGGGCCCACTGCTCAATGCGGTTCCGGGTCATTTCACGCATGAATCCCGAAGGAACACGATTCACTCTTTCACGTGCCTCATCCTCCCATTCGAGAATCCTGAAAGCCGCATCCGAGGCAATACGCCTTTCTTCCATGGAAAGACGCTTGAAATCGGAACTTTGACAGACACGGCAGACTTTAGGCGAAAGTCCCTCCTCCGTGAAGCCACAGAGCTGGCATTCAAAGACATCTGGAGTTTGAGGATCATCTTCTATCGTGGGCACGTGCTTTTCGTTGCCGTCTTCCGAATGGGGCTTCATTCCACCCTCCATCGTCTTCTGCATCTTCTCCCGGGCCCGCTGCAGCCCTGATTCCGCCACATCGAGATCAATACATTCGAGTTGTTGCTCCAACGCGTATTCCTCGATGCTCGTTTGTGCCGCATGTCGCATAAAACCCTCAGGCACACGAGAAAGGCGTTTGACTGCTTCATCACTCCACTGAAGCGAAAGGGAATCCTCGGTAGGTTCTTCCTCCAACGCGGCCTGAACCGATTCTTCCGTGATCATCTGCTGGTGCCGTACATGGGCGCGTTTTTCGAGTTTGATGCGTAGCTGCTCCCTTGCGTCTCCAGGGGGGACATGGTTGAGCCGCATCCTGGCTTCAGGGGTCCAGGTCAATTGTCTTCCATCAAATGTTGTTTCTGTGATCCCCTGCTGCTGAGGTGATTCCGTCAGAGGAGAACTGTCGAGGATCCGGAATCCTCTGCCCTCTTCTCCACAGACAGGACATTTTATGGGGCGTTGATGGTGGTGTACGTACTGGCAGGAGGGACATTGAAAAGTCAGTTGAAAGGTCTCGCTTGCTTCCGTTTCCCCGCTGGTAGAAGAAGTGATGTCGATACCCATCGCAGCCCTAGCTTGGGGAGGCAGAAGGGCTCGAACCGCCTTCTCTACGACCCCGGAGGTAATCATGGTGTATCCTTCAGCAACGGCATGCTGCTGAATCGCCTTCATGGCTACCCCCCGGGCCATCTCGGGTACCTTCTTCATCCCTTGACGTGCCTCCAGAGTCCAGCCGATGGTTTCCTCTGCCTGATATTGAACGGGAGGGCTAAACTCGGTTTCCATCATCAGAATGTTGCAAGGCGCCAGTCTTAACAGGTTTTCCGTATTGCCACCGATGTCCATACCCTTGCTGCTGTGAATGCCCGTCCGTCCCAATACCAGCAGCCAAGGTGGGTCCTTACGTATATGTGCCAGCACGGTCTTCCATGCTTTTCCATCAAGCAGGCGTGTCTGCAATTCAACTCCCTCGTCCTTGGCGATGCGTCCGGCAATGTCGAGATGGGACTGGTAGATTTTCGCCAGTCCACCATCGATGATCTCCTCATGCAGTTTCTCCTGTTCCTCGAATTTGAACACCTTACGTGCCTTATCCGAAAGGACCTGGTTGAGGGACTGAAACATACCGTAATGGAAATAGGGATCAAAGGCTGATAGGGCTTCCACCTGCTTCCCAAAAAGTGCTCCAAGTTCAAGAGCCGCTTTCAAGCCTCCAAACGAACGTTCGCTTCCGTCCAGGCAGACGACGATCTTGTCCCCTTCTGGCTTGTCCTGCATCAAATCCTTGACGATCAACAGATCCGTGTGGATACGTCGGGCCACACGTTCTGTCACCGAACCGAGGAGGGATTCCGGGACCCGACCCATGCCGTTCGCACCCATCACCACAAGATCGTATGAATGCTCCTCGATGTCCTTGACCAGTTCTTTCCAGTTGGTTCCTTCCAGAGAAATCCCAGTAAACTCCAGCCCTGACTTGCGGCAGGCCTCGGCCATCACCATCAGGTAGGAATCGGTGATCAGTTCCAACCCCTTAGTGATCAACGAGTCATGAATCCTACGTTGCTTTTCGAGTTCTCGTTCCTGCTGGAATTCTTCAGGCAATCCACTTTCCATCGTTCGGAAACGCCGGTCATGAAGCTTTGCAGCATACACATGACAGCCATAAAGATGGGCTTCTGTGGCCTGCCCGATCCTTGCAGCCAAATGGGCTGCCTCATCTGAATAAGGAGAATTGTCTACAGGTACATAGATTTGCTGGTACATGATTCTGGTTAAGCTGAGGTGCTTCTACTATGGGTTGTTTTTCGCTGCCTTGGTCACAGGACATTCGTTCAGGTTGCTTTTTGCTTCCTGCAGCACATCCAGGCTGATGTTTTGGAAACCACGTTCCCTTGCGTACTTTTCCACCTGTTCTCGAATGTACTGACGAATCATGCCTGGGGCACGGTTGATCGATTCGATGGCTTCCGAGTCCCACTGCATATCTCCCGTCTGCCTCAAATACTGCACCTTGTCAGGCTGTTCTTCGACACGATGGGGAGTTTTGTCCTGCACTTCCGAAATCCAGAAGAGGTAGGCATAAGGAAACTGGGGTTGGGTAATGTGGAAACTGTCATACTCGAACATCGTTCGAGAAAGCATGATGAAGGTGTGCCGAGGATCTTCCTGTCCTACGATTTCAACGCCACAATTGAGCTGGAAACTGACATAGGAAGGACAATGTCCCGTGTAATGCAGAGATGCCATGGGCATTCGGCAAAGGTTGGAGAAAGTTCGTTTTTCAAAAATCTCCAACGACGTCAGGCAACGGTAATCGATCACTTCACGGTTGAAATTGAACTTCGATACCGTCTCCAGACGTTTTTCCAATGATTCGGCCCAAGCTAATCCACGGGTTTGCTCCATCGTTTCCAGATAAAGTTCCGTGTATTCCTCCAAATACTCAGCCTTGGGCAGGAAACCCACTCCCTTGTTGCCACAGTTGAATGGAAAAACCGAATCAGGATTATGAGTAACCAGCACAGGCAGGTGTTGAGAAAAAAACATCCCGTTTGAGTCATGGTTTCCCTGTAAACGTTCATACATCCCCCTGCGGCCATCATCCATCCAGTCGATAAGATTTTCCGGCAAAACCTGCAACGGCAACCTCTTTGGGCCATTCGGCAAATCAAGCGCCATTGCTTCAGGTTCGATACCGATCTGTGGAAGTCGAGATTCCATTTTGAGTAATGCACTCATGAGATGTTCCTTTCCTGAAATTGAATACCAAGTTCCTCTTCACGCGTTTTACGATAAAGGGCCATGAATTCCGGGGTGATGCTGACGCCCTCTTTTCGGGCTTTTTCTTCCAGACGTTTACGGATCAAACCCCTCAGAAACAGGGGAATACGCTGCAACCTGTGGCGTGCTTCCGGAGTCCAGCGAACCATTGCAGAAACTTCTGTGGAAGGACGTTCCACCGAAACTTGCAATCCCGAGTGGGGTTGCCAGGTACAGGTGGGATCTTCCTCAAAGAGGTCTCCGTGACGTTCCTGGGCCCTGGCCCGGCAGCCGCCGCAAAGGCTTTTATATTCGCAGGATCCGCAACGACCTTTCAGCACGGGTTCACGAAAACTCTGGAAAAGAGGGGCTTGGTCCCAGATATCCCAAAAGGATGAGTCATGAAGGTTGCCTGCGATGTTATCCATGTAGGGACAAGGAGTAACGTTTCCAAAAGGATCGATGCGGCAATAATGCGTAGCGGCAGGACAGCCTCCTCCATCATAACCCTGAGCAAGGGTATAGGGAGAATTTGGGTTGATCTGGTGAAGCACACGCTTGAAATGCGGAGCGCAGCGAGCCTGGATCATCATCTTGGAACTGGAATTCTGGAGCTGTGCAATTTCCCGCATAACGGTTTCGTAGCGTTCAGGAGAAATGTCTGTCATCCATTGCCCACGCCCGGTGCAGACCAGAAAGAAGAAATTGTGGATGCTCACTCCTTCTGCTTCTGCAAACTCCGTCATCTCCTTTACCAAGTCTGCGTTCTTGCTGGTGACCGTCGTATGAAGTTGGACATGAAGGCCGCAGTCACGACAGGCCCGTATCGCCGAAAGTGCTTTTTCCCAAGCACCAGGTACTCCACGGAAACGATCATGTTCCTGGGGATCCACGTGGTCCAGACTAATGCCCACTCCCTGGAGCCCGGAAGCTTTCAGGGACCTGGCAACGTTTTCCGTAAGCCCCAAACCGCTGGTGCCAAGGACCATGCGTAATCCTGAAGAATTTCCGGAAACCACCAGTTCCTGAATATCATGCCGCAGAAGAGGTTCTCCTCCGGTGAGTACGATCAGGGTGCCTTCTGCTCTTTCAGCTATTTGAGAAAACAATGAGGTCCATTCTCCTGTGCTCAGTTCATGGTTCTCTACTTGGGATTTTCCTCCTGCGTCGAGGTAGCAATGATCGCATTTCAGATTGCATCGGCGGGTCAGGTTAACCGCTACCAGATAGGGCTGAAACGTCTGTATATTCATTATTTATCCTTCCTTCGAAGATGAATCATCAGCAATACCTCCAGCCCGAGGATGATCATGAACAGGATTACTGGGACTACATATACTTGCATGCCGACCGGTTGCTCAAGCAACAGCTTGTACCACGTGGTCACTCCCCGACGGGTTCCTCCTTCACTGCTTGAACCTTCGACCGCTGAAAATGCAAGAGGGATGATGGTTCTTTGCGGATGAAACTGGATGCTTCCTTTATGACCGTTCACTCGTTCACGTTTGATGATCAGCGTATACTGACCGTTGATATGACGGATGCTGGATTGAAGTGACTGTTCTTCCTGAAGGGTCCATTCACCAAGACGGGATGCCTTTGCATCTATGGTCTTTCCCTGTTCGTCACTCCAAAGCCATAGATTGACCGAGCGTCCGGGACGTCCCATCAGAAAATAGGGAATTTCGCGTTCACCATCCCTGTACTGAGCGGGAAACTGGATTGTCATTTCATCCTTGCCGCCAAACTCCTTGTGCTCACTGGAAGATGGGTCGTTCCACTGGATTCGGAAGGCGATTTCGGTTTCGCTATAAAGGGATTTGAAACGCATTGAGTGTACTGCAGGCTGGAAGAGACGTTCTTGGAGAACCAGTTGTCCGGAAAAGGGAACATAAAATTCCCGGGCAGAATCCCAGCGGGAGTCATCGAATTCGAGGGTGAGAGGGCTTTCGGTTTTTGTAGAAACCAAGGTCCTTTTGACTTCCGGCTCCGTGCCTTGTGCCAGTGAACGGATGTAATGAACCACGTTCCAGGTTTCCTCCTCACTGAGATCATCAGCAAAAGAAGGCATCG
>Ga0208894_1001482_pt1 | contig 13881 bp, 14 predicted proteins | sample ETNtaG_12_FD_185752 | JGI IMG/M metagenome (GOLD analysis project Ga0208894, IMG submission 185752) | Marine microbial and viral communities from oxygen minimum zone, Eastern Pacific Ocean - ETNP201306SV49 (SPAdes) (version 2) | ecosystem: Environmental > Aquatic > Marine > Oceanic ... | reverse complement strand
TGGAAGGTAAGGTAAAAGTTATCACCGATGAGGAAGAGGTGGAGTTCGGTGCCGGTGATATGGTGACTTTCACGAAAGGTCTATCCTGCACGTGGCAGGTAAAGGAGAAGGTGCGTAAACACTACATCTTCGGCGATTAGTAATAATATTTAACGAATGTGATGTCGCCGATTGTCAACAATATCGGCATTGTCAGTCAGTTCAGTAATATAAGCATTAACTGCTTCATTTTGACGATTGGTTAACAGTTCATCATATAAGAAATCTTTTTGAACCAGCCACTCCTCTTCATCAATTTCACCTTGAGAATCATATCGTATGATGACCCAGCTTCGCTGACCTTCGAAGGGATCATAAAGTTCCCCCGGACCTGAGGAAGCTATTAAGCCCAGTAGTCGCGGATTTTTTGAACCGATGTAGGGAAGTGCTGTTGACAGCTTGCGCTCTTTTTCTTCGATTAACTTGACATCATCATTAGTTTCAGAAAGTTCCGCAAAACTCTTCCCAGCTAACAGTTCTTCGTAAACCTCATGTATCCTCTTTTCAGCTCGTGCCATCTGTTTTTCCTGACGAACATCTCGCTCAATACGTTTTCTCACATCTTCGAGTGGTTGAGGTCCCGGTTCGTGGATTTCAATAAGTTGCATAATGGCAAAACTGTTGTCGGTTTCTATTATATCACTGACTGCATCGATTTCAGATCGAAAAGCAAACCTAGTCGGTACTAGACTGAAGCCAAAGTCGGGGATGGTAGAATTTTCAGTGAATTGTCGTGAACTGTCGAGAGGTGTGTTAGAAATCTCTACGGCTTTACCAAATCCATTGTCTTCCACTTCGTAAAGCAATTGTGTTGCCTCTCTTTTCAGTCGGCTTCGGGTTGAAGGTCCCATCTCTATGTTTAACAGAATATGACTGGCCAAAACTTCTTGAGTGTCACCTTCACCGCGTTTTTCCCGAACCCAGATGATGTGGTAGCCAAAGCGCGATTCTACAGGTCCAACTATTTCACCTGAATTTGCTTTAAAAGCTGCTTCTTCGAAAGGAGGAACCATCCGACCGCGTCCAAACCATCCAAGATCACCGCCTTTTGCAGCTGAACCGGGATCAGCTGAGTGGATTTCTGAAAGAGTGGCAAAATCAGCGCCATCGTTGATTTTACGGATTAAATCTTCACCAAATTGTTCAGTGTCGGTTGTATCTTCAGCAGCTGGTTTCTTGTCCCACTTTACATATCTAAGAACTCGGGTTTCATCTTGTTGAAAGTCATCCATGTGAGATTTATAGAAAGCAGAAACTTCTTCATCGGTAGCATTAAATTCCTCATCTCGGAAAGAAGATGCGGGGATCGCTAAACCTGAAAGTGTGTGATCTACATTGCGAGAAATAAATTCCTGCTTAACTTCATATTCAGATAGAGTCAAAGAATACTTAACACGGTCTAACAGCTTCTTTCTAGGCAAATAATCTCGAGTGAATGTTTCCCAGTAAAGCCACTCATCTCCCTGAGGATTATGGAGAGCGGTGAGATATTTTCCGTGATCAAAACTTCCGTCAGTTTGAAAATCAGGTACAGACTGGAAAATCGGGGGTGGATTGGTTTCCAATTCGTAATAGACTTCATCGTCAGTAACTTCAATTTCTAACTGTTCAACCTCCTGATCAATCAACGTAAGTTGTACCAGTTCATTCCAAATTTCGTCGTAAAGTTGATCATTATCTCTCTCAGAAAGTTCTTGTCCTTGCTGTCTTGCAGCCTGTCGGCGATTTTGTATTACCTGAAAGAACATGTCAGGAGAGATCAATTCTCCGTTTACAATTGCTATTGATTTTTGCGGATCTTCATCTGACACACCAAAAAGTCCAAATATTTCATCAAGTATATCTGCGCCGCCTACCAGACCACCTACTGTCATACTCCCCAAAAACATAATAAGCAAACCCCAGAGGACGAAATGCATCTTGGTTCGCATGGTGTTCATCATTCCCATTTTGTTTCTCCTAAATATTTTCTTCAGAAAAATGCGGCGGAATATAGGGAGATTACTTAGCTTTTGCAATCTGCTAAAGAGGAGATTAAGATGAAACAAGTTTGGATTCCCCGAAAAGGTGCCCCGGATGTTTTGGAAATCAGAAATACTGCTGATCCTGTCCCGCAGGAAGGTCAAATTAGAATAGACGTTCATTTTGCAGGGATTAACTTTGCAGACATACTTGCACGAATGGGACTTTATCCGGATTCACCCAAAGTTCCCTGTGTAGTAGGATATGAAGTAAGTGGAGTGGTGGATGCCGTCGGGAAGGGAATAAGTTCAGATATGATCGGGAGAGAGGTAGCAGCTCTTACCCAATTTGGAGGTTATTCGTCTAAGGTTTGTGTAGATGTGGATCAATTAATGACTTTACCGGGGGGTATTTCTTTAGAATCTGCCGCAGCCATGCCGGTTAATTATCTAACAGCTTACATCATGATGGTTGAACAGGCACGATTTCGCAGTGGTGATACAATCCTCATTCACGGAATCGGCGGAGGAGTTGGAATCGCTGCGCTCCAGTTGTCAAAAATTATAGGAGCAAATTCTATTATCGGTACTGCTTCCGCATGGAAACACGAAGATCTATTGAAGATGGGTGCAGATCATCTTATAGATTACAACAGTGAAGATTTCGTTCATCGAGTAATGGAACTTACTGATAAGAGAGGTGTGGATCTCGTTCTGGATCCGGTTGCGGGAAAATACGTTAAGCGGAGCTATAGCTGCCTTAGACCGTTGGGGAGTGTCGTTTTCTACGGCATGTCCTCCGCAGCTCCCGGAAAACGGAGGAATCTACTTTTTGGATTAAAAGCTCTTCTTTCCACAGGAAAGTTTCATCCCATCCGTCTTATGAATGCCAACAAAGGAGTTCACGGCTGCAACCTGGGCCATCTTTGGTCGGAAAGAGAACGACTAAAGAAGACCATGGAGCAGTTGACTATTTGGCTGGCAAAAGGTAAGATATCTCCTGTTGTAGACAGAGTATTTTCATTCGAAAATGCACCTGAAGCTCATGAGTATATTCAAGATCACCGAAATCTTGGCAAGGTGCTGCTTTCTCCACAATAAAACTCCAGCTATAAAGTATTATTAACGAAGGTCCCGTAACACCACTTCTGCCGCATTCCGTCCCGGTGCACCCGTCACACCGCCTCCGGGATGAGATCCCGATCCGCATAGATAAAGACCTTTAATTGGAGTTCGATGATCTGCCCATCCTAAGGCAGGCCGCATGAAAAAGAGCTGATGGGGAGTCATGGCGCCGTGGAAAATGTTACCTCCGGTAAGACCAAATATTTTCTCTATGTCCGGTGGAGTTAACAACTCGTAGTCAATGATAGAATTGCGGAAGTTAGGCGCGTATCTTGTGAAGTCATCAATAATCCTATTGGCAAATACAGTTTTCTCTGAATCCCAATTACCCTCTTTGAGATTGTAAGGTGCGTATTGACAAAAGATGCCCATAACGTGTTCACCTTTGGGAGCAAGGGTATCATCAACTGTGGAAGGGATTGTAGCTTCAATCATTGGATGACTGGAAGGATGGCCGTACTTAGCATCGTCATAAGCCTGTTCCACAAAATCCATAGTGGGGGACAGGTGGATTGTACCATGATGTTGAATTTCCGCATTTTTTCCAGGTAGAACTGTAAAATCAGGAAGCTCAGAAAGATGAAGATTCATTTTAGCGGTAGCGGATTTGAAATCCATTTGATCGATATTATTTCGAAAATCTGACGGCAGTACAGAGTCGTCTAGAAGCCGAAGGAAAGTAACATGAGGATCTGCTGAAGAGATGACGCACTTTGCCGAAAGTTCTCGTCCGTCAGAAAGTGTAACTCCTGATGCCCGTTTATGGATAGAAATCTTATCAACACTGCAATTCAGTAGAATTTCCACTCCTAAATCTCGGCATGCTGAAGCGATAGAATTACTGAGTTCGCCCATTCCTCCTCTGACATACGCCCAAACACCACGCATACCGTCTGTCTCTCCAAAGACATGATGGAGGAGTACATAGGCAGTTCCTGGTGTGTAAGGACCTGCCATGGCACCGATGACGCCGTCAGTGGCTAATGTAGCTTTGAGTTCATCTGACTCAAACCACCTGTCGAGTAGATCTCCAGCTGACAGCGTAAACATCTCCACCATTTTCTGGATCAGTTCATTTCCTGATCGACGGGTTTTTAATCCGAGAGACGCAAGCTCCCAAAGATCTGATATTTTTTTCGAAGTAGGTGAAGGTGGAGGTTTTTTCCAAAGTGGTTCTACGTATTTTACTATACTGTTAAGCATCGCTTCATATTTAGGGTATCGGTCGGCGTCGTTAGCAGAGAATTTGGCTATTTCTCGCTGATCCTCATCTAAGCCATTTCCAAGGATTAAATACTGATGGTTGGGAAATGGCGAAAAACTAGCCGGTCTACGTGATAAGAATTCCAGTCCGTACTGTTTCAGTTTGAGATCGTGGATGATTTCCGGTCGGAAAAGAGAATTGACATAAGATGCTCTAGAAACTTTACAACCTGGGAATATTCCTTCCGTTACAGCAGACCCACCTACTAGGGAATGTCTTTCAACTATGCACACCTTTTTACCTGACTTTGCTAGATATGCAGCGCAGACAAGTCCATTGTGCCCCGCTCCAATAATGATAGCATCATATTTCATGTTTGAAATCTACATGCAGGATGATAAGACAGTCAACTGTTCTGCCTATGAAAAATGAAGAAGATATAATTATTAATAATTGTTGACTGTTAGAAATGTGAGTTATTATATTGTGACTGGTAAGGGAGGGTAACATGTGTGTAAAGTTTCAAATTAGTAACTCTATCCTTATCGATTGCAATCGGTTAATAAATAAACAAAGGAGGCTAAACGTAATGAAGAAATTAATTACGGCTATGCTTGCACTCTCTCTCGTTCTTCTCGTTGGCTGTGGTGGTGAAGAAGCTGCTGCTGATGGAGACGGAGATGCAGCGGCAGAAGAAAGCGAATAACTTTCGAGCAGCTCAGTTCTGAGTTTTTTTTATTAGACTTGGAGCTTTCAAATAGTAAAGGGGAAATGGAGTAGTCTATTTCCTCTTTTTTATATGAAAAAAGGCCAACTAATGGCCTTTTTTTTGTGGAGCTGATCGGGATCGAACCGACGACCTCTTGAATGCCATTCAAGCGCTCTCCCATCTGAGCTACAGCCCCAAAAGCACGACGAATATAAGTGGACTCGAATATCAATGTCAATAAGCGCTCACTATAATACTCGTCTATCTTGGCTGTTGAATATTTAAAAGGATCAACCTAAATTGATATCAATGAATAGTCATATATCCATAAAAAGACTAATTCTTTTGTTGGTTTGCGGACTAGTAATAAGCTGTGCAGATCAAAAGACAGAAGCTGCACAAAATACTATAGAAAGTGATCTTGTCCCGTCTGAAGAAAAGGATAGACCAAACGGAATAACGACTTTAGTTGTAACTGGGAATGTTCACGGCCAGATCGACCCATGTGGCTGAAAGAAAAATCCCATCGGCGGTCTGTCGAGAAAATCTAAGCACCTAAAATCACTTAAAGCAAAAGGGATAGATCCTTTAATATTAGATGCCGGAGATCTGTTCTTTTCCAAAACGACTGTTTCCGGTATTTCAGGTGAGAAAGCCATCCTTAAAGCTCAGACCATGGTGGATGGCTATAATATTTTAGGTTGTGACGTTATGAATGTCGGAGCGAAAGATTTCGCCAAGGGAATAGATTTCTTACGTGAACTTGAACAGACAGCATCGTTCCCATTCATCTCTTCTAATATTGTAAATGAAAAAAATGGAGAATTGCCATTTGCACCTTACAAAATATTAGAAAAGAATGGTTTTCGATTCGGAGTGGTTGGTTTAACCGCTGAGCTCTCACCTATCACTAGAGGGAATTTAAGAGCAGATCCCTTTATTGAACGTGGAAAAGCTGTACTTTCTGAATTAGATGCCATAACGGACATTCAGATAGTACTCTTCAATGGATCATTAGATAAAGCCAAAATTGCTAGAGAAGCTCTAACATCTGCTGATCTACTGTTTGTAAGTGGAGATACCCGTAATCCAGCCCGTGGTGGAAGTGAAATATCTACGGGAACTGTCATGAAGCAGTTAGGTAAACAAGGAAAGTCTTTGGGAGTTGTTTCCATTGATGTAGTTGACATTGATCTTCCTCTGCGCGATTTAAGTAATGTACAAAACCGACTTAAATTCTTAGATAAACAGTTGAAGAGATATGCTAAAAAGGATCCCTCAAAATCAATGGAAGAGATATATGCGGATGATGAAAAAATGCTAAATCGGGTTGCTACTATTCAAGATGAGTTAGAGAAATTAAAATTGGAATTAACAGCTGAAGGAAATTCCATTCAATTTGATTTTGTACCTATGAACAAAAAAGTAGGCGAAGACTTGATGCTTCTTTCAATAGTGAACGAAACACTTTCTAATTGTGATGCACTTGGACCAGATAAAACTCCCTCGAAACAGAAAAAACCTTCATCACGTAGTATAAAACCTTCGAGAGTGAATCCTGACGGGACAGGTTAAATGAACCTGTCACCTCGTGCTCAAGTAATTTCAATCATAATTGTCTCGTCTATTTTTGGAGTCGGTTACAATGCCACCACTCCTCACTCGCTTCCTCTGATCTACTACAAAGAGAAGGTTCAATCTGTCGTTCAAAAAAAGGGTGAGAGTCAACAGGATTGGAATTTTCGTATAAAAGAACAAGTTAATATTTTCTTAAACGATACTATTCCTGATGCTCCCATCAAAATAGATCTGTCTATTACCAAAGAGATGTATGACAGGGGAATATTGTTTATCGATGCCCGAGATGAAGAAGAGTTCGCCGAAGGACACATTAAGGGTGCGATACTTGCGCCATCAACGCCTGAACTGGTTCAGTTAACTCCTGATAGATCCACTCCAATCGTAACGTACTGTGGCGGCGGTGAATGTGATGTCAGCATGGAATTAGCAGTAGAGCTTATGGACAGTTGGGATTATGAGCGTATTTTTGTTTATAAAGGTGGTTGGCCGGAGTGGAAGGCAGCAGGATATCCTGCTGAATAAAAAATGGTATCAATAAGTAACAAATGGATGGTTTTAATTTTCCGCATTTTTCTTGGTGTATTACTAATGTATGCTAGTTTTGACAAAATCAAAGACCCAGGAGAATTCGCCTCTGAAATAAGACTTTACGACATTCCTTTTATCGACTTTCTTTCAAATATAATGGCCTTGATAATGCCTTGGCTGGAGCTTTTTGTAGGTGCTTGTTTGATCATGGGGATTTTTCTGGATGGTGCACTTTCTCTTACCTTCGGACTTATGGGGCTCTTTTTTGTGGCTGTTCTTCAGGCGGTTTTACGAGGGAATGATGGTAGTTGTGGTTGTGGCACTCCTGGTGAGGATCTACTGAGTTGGACTAAGGTACTGGAAAATATGTTGTTTTTGATTATGTCTTTTGTTGTCTGGAGAAGTGATAATCATCTCTTCAAATTTTATCCCAAATCCGTTTGACAGACCGTAGGTGAAAGTGTAAATTCGTCACGCTTTTTGATCCTTAAAATATTGCGAGAGTAGCTCAGCTGGTAGAGCCCCACGTTGCCAACGTGGCTGTCGCGGGTTCGAATCCCGTCTCTCGCTCATAAAGCACCATTTGAACTGTTATTTATTTGATAAAGTAGTAAGGTGCATTATTATTACTTAAATCATATTATCTATAAGGAGGATGGATGAATGAAAAAGAAATTGGTCATTTTTATCATCGTTTTACTACTAACCGGTGGGTTAAGTGCTCAAACTGATCTCTACCTCGAGACTATAGGAGCAATGGGTGGAACTAATCTATATCTTACCTTTGCCACTGTAGGTCTCTTAGCAGATGGATATGTAGGTGATGTTTACGATGGTGACATGACCTATGCCATGGTAGAAGAATTTATAGCATTAGGCCAGATAAATCGTGAATATCTACAAGAATTGCTTGTGAATGGCGATTTAACACTTGAAGATCGAATTTTTGTAAGAGATATGATCTCTGCTTTCGATGATATTCTTGCTGAAGCTGACGCGCTTAACAAATTCGTGCTATCTGGAGAATATAAATACTTGAGCGATTACGATACAAATCGTCAATCTGCATGGAATAAAATAGCTCGACTCCTGGAGTTAGAAGAATAGAGGTAATTGAATATAATTCAGGGAGATTTTACCAATTGTTCTATCTGTGTTATCAATGAGTTAAACTCCTCTTTCTCAAAAAGTCGAGTAAGGAAAACAATCTTCCCGTTGCTGTCAATCAAGACATTCCTTGTCACTCCACTTTCCTTATCAGCAAACAATCCGAATATCTCAGCTCCAGGATCCAATGCCATGGGATAGGTCGTTTGCATCTCTTCCACAAATTGTTTCACTATCTCCAGCGGTTCATCCCTGTCTAAGCCAATAACAGTAAATCCTTTAGCTTGAAATCGTTTCCAAATTTCTTTTTCTATATGTGGCGTTTCCTGACGACACACTGAACACCACGAAGCAGTGAACTGGAGCATTACGGGTGAACCCAGGTAATCTGATATTTTATCTGAGCTGCCATCAATATAATTCATTTCAAAATATGGTACTGAGTCGCCGACTTTTACTATGAAGCCGCGTTCATCAGCAGTGATACTTTGAGCTGAGATTAGAAAAGTTAACAGGAAAATGGATGTGATTGTTTTCATATTATGTTAAAGTTAGAATCATGAAATGAGCAGAACAATGATAATAGTAAGATTCAGTTTTGAAAAGGAATGATAATACTGCTAAATTCCATCTCAATTGGCGTCGTACCCAAGTGGTTTAAGGGAACGGTTTGCAAAACCGTCTTTCGTCGGTTCGAATCCGACCGACGCCTCGGTACTTTATTCGATATAATGTATAATATTGAGTAAAGACTTAATCCATATCGGCCAGAATACCGATAAGATCTACTACACGGTTGGAATAACCCCATTCATTATCGTACCAATTCAGTGTCTTTACTAAATTTCCTTGTACCACTTTTGTAAATGGTGCGTCAAAGATAGAAGAGTGTGGATTGCCGATGATATCGGTTGATACCACGGGTAGGGAAGTGAACTCTAGAATTTGTTTTAGCTGTTCTGTCTGAGAGGCTTCCCGGATAGCTTCATTGACAATTTCAGGAGTTACATCCTTCGATAGGCGTACTACGAAGTCCACCACAGATCCATCGGGGACGGGAACACGCATGGCGATTCCGTCGAGTTTACCTTTCAGCTCTGGGAGGACTTTACCTACAGCACGAGCCGCTCCCGTAGTAGTGGGAATTACATTTTCAGCAGCCGCTCGACTACGCCTCCAATCGCTGTGCGGTACATCAGCTAATCGCTGGTCATTTGTATAAGCGTGTATCGTGTTGATGACTCCATACTCAATTCCAAAAGAATCGTTCAAAACTTTAGCCATGGGAGCCAGACAGTTAGTAGTGCAGCTTGCGTTAGAAATAATACGATCGTCTGAGCTCAGTTCTTTGTCATTTACTCCAATGACAACTGTATAATCGATCTCATCTTTCGATGGTACTGTTAAGATTACTCGGTTTGCGCCAGCATCAAGATGGTGGGTAAGTGTTTTTCTAGTACGGAATACTCCTGTCGCTTCTATTACAATATCCACATTCATCTCTTTCCATGGGAGCTCTGCAGGATTTTGTTGGTATAGCATTTTGACTGTGTGATTATCTGTTTGAAGTATGTCCCCATCAAGCTCAGCTTTTCCTTTCAATCTTCCCATTACAGTATCGTATTTAAGAAGATACGTCAGTGCATCTGGGGGGGTAAGATCGTTGATGGCAACAACCTGATGATCGTTGTTATGATTCAGGATTCTAAATACTGTTCTTCCAATTCTTCCGAAGCCGTTTATTGCGATTTTCACGATAACGCCTCCAGTTCACGATAGCGATCCACCATCTCCAAGATTCTCTTGGCGAAACCCCATCCATTGTCATACCAACATATAGTTTTAAGCATTTGATCCGATGCTATCATGGTAGCTTTGGCATCGAAAATCATGGTTTCTTCGCGGCCAATCACATCACTGGAAACGATTGGATCTTCTGTATAAGCTATTAGGTGATTATAATCCTTTTCGGCGGCAGCCTGTACACAAGCATTGGCTTTTTCGATTGAGGGAATCTGGTCCAGTTCCGTAGTAAGGTCTACACAGGAACCGTTAGGCACAGGTACATTAAATGCGATTCCTGAAATTTTATCTTTGAATTGGGGCATGATTTTTGAAACGTACTCTGGAGCCCATGTCTCGTTTGGAATGATATTTTCTACGGCTGAGCGGCTGCGGCGCAAATCTGAGCGGACGGCATCGGCCAGAGGTTGATCAGAAGTATAGGCATGAATGGTTGTCATCATGCCTTGTTTGACACCGAAACCTTCATCGAGAATTTTAAGCATCAGCGCGAGGACTTGGGTCGTGGAAGAAGTTGTGGAGATAATGCTGTCTTCTCTACTGATAGTTTCCTCATTAATTCCGGGAATTACTATACGGTCAATTTTATCCAGCGGAGGAACAGAAACAATTACTCGCTTTGCACCGGCTTTAATGTGTTTGTTAAGGTCAGCTCTTTTGCGGAATGCTCCTGTGCAGTCAATTACAACATCCACATCAAATGCATCCCAGGTGACTGTACCCGGTTTACCACCCGGAATGAGCCGTGTTTTGTGTTCATTATAGATGAGATGATTGCCTTTTAAAATAATATCATTCTCCATAGGCCCGAAGACTGAGTCACGCATGAGAAGGTAATGGAGAACTTCTGGACTACCCAGATCACTAATGGCAGCAAATTCGAATCGGGGGTCGTTGTGACCCAGACGGAAGATGTTTCGACCGATGCGACCGAAACCAAATAATCCAATGCGGATGGGGTTAGACATTAAAGCATTTACCTTTTATAACAATGTAAAAATTTACCATACTGTTAAACGTAACTCAAGCAAATATTACAACTATAAAACTCCGATTCAATGTTGCACAGTGTTACACTAAGATATACATTTCTTATTCAGTTTAACACTAATAAAAGGTAACAGATTAGTTAATGATAAAAAACAATCCTAAAAAGTTTCTGTCAGCTACTGCCATCATAGATAGCGACAACAGTGAGATTATTGATTATACCAAAACTATTCTAGATGGGACTAGTGACGATCACGTTGAGAAAGCTGTCAAACTTTACTACACTGTTCGAGATGGAATCTGGTATGATCCGTATCTCCCTTTTCATCTCCCTGAACACTTTAAAGCCAGTCATGTCTTGAAAAGTGGACGTGCCTTCTGCATCGGGAAGGCATCATTACTATGTGCTGTCGGCAGGGTATCGGGAATTCCCACAAGAGTAGGATTTGCCAATGTCAGGAATCATCTCTCCACAAAACAGTTTATAGAATTTCTTGGTACAGATATTTTTGTCTATCACGCTTATGTTGAGTTTTACCTTGAGGGTCAGTGGGTCAGAGCCACGCCGGCATTCAACGTGGAACTGTGCCGTAAGCACAATGTAGCTCCGCTGGAATTCAACGGAAGAGAGGATTCACTCTTTCACTCTTATGATGCAGATAACCGGAAGTTTATGGAGTATCTGGAATATCACGGCACTTACGCTGATATCCCTGTAGACGCCATCGTTTCCGCCTGGGAGGAAGCTTACGGTAAGGAACGTGTTACGGAGTGGATTAGGATGTGGGAAGAGTCCGGTGTCTTAAAGCAGCGGGACTTTTTCACTGAAGAAGTGGTTAATAAAAGTATCAATAGTTAATATTTATTAATGATAGAGTTTAATTTGTCATTTACTTTACACTTACTCATTACCTCTTTGTAAATTTGTATAATTGCCGGAGTGGTGGAATTGGTAGACACATCAGACTTAAAATCTGAAGGGCGTATTCGCCCGTCCCGGTTCGAGTCCGGGCTCCGGTACAAATTAGAATAATCTTGAGTGTAGCAAAGACCCACCAAAAATAAATGAATACAATAGATCAATTCCGTTTTAAGTCGATAGAGAAAGAAGATCTTGTGCTCAGTTATGATACTCTTGATGAAAAGAAAAAAGCCGATTATATAGCCGCTATTTGGGAGATTGATTTGGCGTTGGAAAAAATGATTGAAGCTCATGTTGGAAAGGATAATGAACCTACTGATGAAATGAAGAAGTGGATGCCGTTCAAAGGCATCTCTCCCTATAATGAGTGGAAAAAGCTGATAAATGCCGGGAAAGAAATTATTACTGGTGAGTTGTTAAGATTGGCTGACGAAGTAGAGGATAAGCAGATTACTATCAAAGGCTTAAATACAAATATTTTCGGAGAAGACGAATAATCTGTTTATTGAAAGTCACGTACAATTCTAACGAATGGTACACTACTGTCTTTATTTAATTTGTAAAATGAGATTATTAATCCTATAGGGAAAAACAAAAAACTGAGAATACACCATGGCAGAGGATTTTTCCCTACCCATTTAGCCATTTTATAGATAAAGACGCAACTCAAGATGGCTAAGATATTCATAATAAGTGAGAGCACTGTTAGAATTCCTTTCTTTGTTATCTAAATTTACCAATATTTTATTAACGGTTCCAAGCTCATCGTAAGTCAATTCTCAGACTGAAATGGTTAGATACTTCATCATCTTCAATTAAAGTTCCTTCTTGTCCAAGATTTCCCTTCTGGACTTTAGTCTTCCGTTACAGTATTTTCCTGATAGTTTAACACTTCAAACCCGGGAGGAAGGATGTTTGATCCAGATTTATTAAAGAACAAAACTGTAATCATCACCGGCGGAGGTACAGGACTGGGAAAATCCATGGCACAACGCTTTGGAGAATTGGGCGCCAATCTTGTAATAACGAGTCGGAAACTTGAAGTTCTTGAAGAAACTGCCGAGGAAATAAGAACATCGGGAGCCAGTGTTTTGCCGATTCAATGTGATGTACGTAAACCAGCTGAAGTGGAGGAGATGGTCAGTCAGACCGTAGAAGAGTTCGGCGCAGTTAATGTACTGGTGAACAATGCCGCCGGTAACTTCATCTCACCCACAGAAAAACTTTCACCCGGTGGTTTTAAGGTAATTGTCGATATTGTTTTAAACGGCACATTCAATTGTACATTGTCTGTAGGACAGGAGATGATTAAAAGCGGTGGAGGTGTAATCCTAAATATTATCACCACATATGCCTGGACTGGCTCGGGATATGTTGTCCCTTCCGCTTGCGCCAAGGCAGGAGTTCTGGCTATGACTCGCTCATTGGCGGTTGAATGGGCCAAACACGGAATTCGTACCAACGCCATCGCACCGGGACCTTTTCCTACGGAAGGGGCATGGAAACGACTAGTTGTGCCGGGACTTGGAATCGAAAAAAAAATGAAAAAGCGGATTCCGCTTAAAAGATTTGGTGAGCAGAGAGAATTGGCAGACTTAGCCACATTCCTGATAAGCGATGGCACCGGCTATATCAACGGAGAAGTGGTAACAATCGACGGGGGAGAGTGGCTGAAAGGAGCCGGGCAGTTTAATGACCTCGATAAAGTACCAAACTCTGTTTGGAAACTCATGTCTAAGAAGAGGTAAATGAATAAACTTATCTGCTCATTGTTTATATCAGCACTTTGCGCAATGAATCCTGACTCTACTACCATTTACACTAACGCACACATTTGGACCGGCGAGATAGACCGTCCCCTTCAATCTGTCTTGATTGTGAACGGTAATAAAATAGCTGCAGTTGGAGGAGA
>Ga0208894_1001464_pt1 | contig 13952 bp, 14 predicted proteins | sample ETNtaG_12_FD_185752 | JGI IMG/M metagenome (GOLD analysis project Ga0208894, IMG submission 185752) | Marine microbial and viral communities from oxygen minimum zone, Eastern Pacific Ocean - ETNP201306SV49 (SPAdes) (version 2) | ecosystem: Environmental > Aquatic > Marine > Oceanic ... | reverse complement strand
CACTTGCTTATTTCTGGGCTGTAGCTTTTGATAGTAGTATCACAAACTTCGGTGAATTATTTAACCTGGCAGTTGGCTTGCTTATAGACTTTGGCATTCTTGGCAGTGGAAGGGGAATGCTGCGCAATTAAAACAATCAAATGCATCTACTGCTCTAGGATGGGGTAGCGATATTGATTATTACAATTATCTGAATTCATATATGAAAATGGGCAATATATGCAGTTTTACTCAGCAGTTTTGCGGTCGCTAACTATCCGGGCTAGTTCTAAAAAGTAACCAGCTACTACAAACTTGCCACGATTATTTCGACTTGAGTCTGGGTCGCTTCGAATGGTGGCCGTTTCCGCCATCAACAAATCGAGTTCACCTTGAGATAGTTCATATAATTCTGAGAGGTTCACCTCCCTTCGCAGTAGATCTGAGCGAAACCAGCGGTCTTGAGATTCCTGTGGAGGAACACCTGGTTCAGTTGAATGAGCACCTGAAATTCGATTCAATGACTTAAGCCAGCAGAGAACATCTGTTTAGCGTACTTTGCGTCACAAGTAATTATGCATCAACTGTTTACGCTTATCGCCATTGCACTAGCAAATCCATTCTCAACCGCGTCAAACCTTCTGGTGTTTATTGAGATCATAAATTAGAATCGCTCTTCAGGAGCCAAACTATTTAAGTGTCGTCTATAAAACTGTGATTCAACACCCTTATGAGGTGATCGTGATCGGCTCAGGTGCCACTGGAGGAGTGGCTGCGCTAACCCTTGCAGAAGCAGGAGCACGTGTACTCGTTGTGGAAGCAGGGCCGATGCTGTCTGCCCAACGTGCTTTGGGCTCAGAGCCTTGTAATACCCTCGGGCGGATAGAAGGCCTATGCAGCGGCAAGCATCGGATTCAAGCTCAACATCCAGGATATTGGAAAGCAAATCCTCTGCTATATGCGAATGAAAAGTTAAATCCCTATACACATCCTCCTGATCAACCATTCATCTGGACTCAAGGACAGCAAGTAGGAGGACGGAGCCTGACCTGGGGAGGAATTACTCTTCGCCTCTCTGATCAAGATTTCAAGGCTTCATGCCGAGATGGCTATGGACCTGAATGGCCACTTGAATATGCCGAATTAGCTCCGCATTACTCTGCCCTTGAAGATCGCTTGCAGGTTCATGGTTGCCGGGATGGGTTAGAGCAGCTACCCGATGGAAATTTCATTGCTCCTTTACCATTCACAGCAAGCGAACAGCATTTCGCCAGTGCTGTTAATCAAAAACTTGGCTATCCAATAATTCATTCACGAGGGTTCGGACCTCACAATCCTTTAGTAGAGGGCGCTTGGCCTCGTTCAAGTAGCCCAGGTAGCACCCTGAAAATGGCACTTGCCACAGGGAAAGTAGAAATTCTCAGCAACCAAAAGGCTGAGCGATTGCTTATGCATCCTGATCGTTGCTCTGCCCGAGGTGTGCTCGTGGTCGATCAAAGGGATGGCAGCCGTCAAGAGCTAAATAGCGAACTAGTAGTGGTTTGTGCATCAACAGTTCAAAGCTTGCGTCTGCTTTTGAGTTCAGAAGCCAATAATCAGAACGATGGTTTTGATGATCCCTCTGGCAACTTGGGTTGCTATCTGATGGATCACGTCTCCACCTGTCGTTTCTTTGCTCTGCCACGTAACAAAGACAGCAAACTTTCCCAAGCTGATTCAAGTGAAAATGTACTTTCTGGCGCTGGAAGTTTCTTTCTTCCTTTCGGCGCTGATCTATGTCCTAATGACCAATCATTATTCCTGCGGGGATATGGAATCTGGGGCGGAATCGATAGGTTTGAACCACCAGGTTTTTTGAAACGTATTCCAGAGACAGCCACAGGTTTCTTGATCGGACATGGAGAAGTGCTGCCTATGCGCCACAACAGAGTGACCCTCTCAAACGACTTGGATCAATGGGGTGTCCCAATACCCCATATCGAATGCAAGTGGGGGGAAAACGAGACTGCCATGGTCAGTCATATGCAAAGCACGATCAAAAAGGCAATACAAGCTGCCGGTGGAACCATGTTGCCACTCAAGGACTTAATCAAACTCTCTGTGCTGGAACCACTTCTCGAAGGTGCACTGGCCCTGAGTGAGACTTCACCACCCCCTGGTTATTACGTGCATGAAGTCGGGGGAGCTGCTATGGGAGAGAGTGAAGAATTCAGCGTATTGGATCGCTGGAACCGTCTTTGGCGATGTCCAAATGTGCTCGTAGTGGATGGAGCGTGTTGGCCCACCTCAGCGTGGCAGAGTCCCACGCTCACGATGATGGCAATTACTAGGCGGGCTTGCCTGAAAACTCTTAGCTCTCAGCATGGCTAAACAAATCATTGAGATATCTCTCGGTTACGGCCCGATCGCTACAACCGTTTTGAAACAAGAAATGGGCCAGCGCTGAGCTCATTACCCGGTATTGATCCCAGTTGGGATTAGAGCTAATGAACTCCTTCATACCGATGTAAAGCACCTCAGGTATTTCTGCTTCCAAACTCACATAAGTGGGTGTTTCTGCTGCGACTGTGGAAGCTTCATTGATTTCAGCGCATCGCTCAAGGTGATTACGATCCATGCAACTCTTCCAGCAACGGTTCTTTATGACCACCAGCAAGCCACATTTTTGAGTACTAAGTCAAAGGTTGCAGGCAATTATTAAGCTGTCCTGTGAGCAGGCAAGACTCACGTAATAACAGGTCTTTTCAGTTAATAAGGTTCATCATGGCATCAAACACAGGTAAGGGGTTTTTTAGCTCAAGTAACATATGCAACAAATAACGTTAACCACAGGCATACCTTCTCAACACCACTCTGACAAAACAGGCCGTGGAAAACCTTGCGTGAGCTGTGGAAAGCCTTCGGAAAGGAGAACCACCCCAAGAACTGATCAGCACTGCTTATGCAAGAAGGATCCCACTTATCGCAGATGAGAACGAGGTTGGCGTACTTCAGTTTTTATTTGAATATCTTTAGCTTTCATCAGCAAATGGCTCTCGCAAGCTAACTGGGCCTAGTGGATGCTCAGCATGAGGATAGGGATAGTGCCCATGACTGTGGTCATGCAAATGAGCATCGGCGTGATGATGATCGTTTCCTTTGGGTAAAACCACCTTGCCATCAGGCTGACAATCACCAGTGCACTCGTTTTCGCAGAGGCTGCAACTGTCTGTAAGACCTTCAACGTGATGGTGATGACTTTGCTGCGCAAGACCAACCTCGTTTTCAAAACCCAGAACTTCAGACCTGTATTTGCATAGCGAACAGTTCATAGCTGTATCTCCTTGCAAAACCTCATAAATCCGTTCCTGGAAGGTATCGATAACAAAAGGGTGATCTCCTAGGTAGCTAGCTGCAAGAAAATCAACATCGGGATGATCGGTCGCAACCCGTTGCGTGTGCTGGCGAATACGACTCACCAGTACTCCAGAAAAAAGGAAATAAGGGAACACGATGATGCGTCGAAATCCAAGACGCACAAGGTGACGCAATCCAGGCTCCACAAGAGGGAAGGTGACTCCGGAATAAACGGTTTCACCCCAACCGAAACCGAATCCCTCCACAAGCATCCTTGTGATTTTGGCCACATTTGAATTTGCATCCGGATCTGAAGAGCCACGACCTACTACCACCAGGAGCGTTTCACTGAGGGGAACGGAAGTTGCCGAATCAAGTGCTTGCTGTATGCGGTCGCCGGCTGCAGCAATCATTAAACGGTTAACACCTAGCTCGCGCCCATAATCAATGCTGAGACTCGTTTCAGCTGCGTAGCTTTTAAGTACTGAGGGGATGTCGTTTTTGGCATGCCCTGCAGCAAACAACATCGCAGGTACAGCTAGAACCCTCTTAACTTGTTGATCACGTAAGCGTTCAAGACTCTCTTTGAGAATGGGTCGGGCGAATTCAAGGTAGCCGTATTCAATTGGCACTCCAGGAAATCTAGGTTTGAGCGCCTCTGCTAACTGCGCAAACTCTTGCACTGCCAAGCGATTTCGACTGCCATGGCCACAGATCAGAATACCGAGGTGACCATCGGGATTGTCTAGGGATGCAGAGTTCACAATGGGGCACAACCTAGAGAGACCCTATCTGTTGTACTGACAACAGAACCAACGCCATACACGTAATTGTCAATGCAAACTTCACAGCAACTTGCTTAGCAAGGGCTTTCTACCTTTGATCTGGCTGGTTACGCTGATAGTCAAGGATTGAGAGGCTGCCATTCATCCCCGCCTCCATGTTCCCAACACGCTTGCAGAGGACGCATGTATTGCAGGAGTCTTCAACAACAAGGCGGATGATCTACCTGCGCTAATGCGCTCGCAAAAAATCAACCCCAAACCATTATTGGTTTGCAGCGGAGGGACAAGCAGTCGATGTGCTGCAGATGGCCACTGGACTCTTGATCTACGCAAAAGCTGTTGTCAAATACATCTAGACACCAGCACTAAGAACGTAGAGCTTGGCGCTGGTCAGACCATGGCCGCTCTGCTAAGTGAACTCAAACGATATGGTCGAAGTTTTCCAAGCGGCCTATCTGGTCTCCCAGGACTTGGTTACATCCTCACCGGTGGGATCAGCCCTTTGAGTCGAAGTCAAGGATTAGCCATTGATCAAATCGTTGAAATCAAAGGTGTTTGGGGTAATGGAGAAAGCTTCGTTCAATCCAAACCAGAAGCTTCCTCCAGCCTTAAAGATCAGTTGACCTGGCGAGGACTCTGTGGTGCAGCCCCTTTCTTGGCTGTAATCACAGGTCTAAAGCTTCAAACACAGCCACTTAAACCGCTAAGGATCTGGCAATCCAAGCTGCCTTATGAACAACTAATTGATCTCATTCATCAGGCTGAAACATGGCCTCAGTCGATGAGTCTGCAGTGGATCTGGGGTGATGCAATCCATGTTTATGGAGTCAATATCCTGGATGACGCTGATGGTGCTGCGTCATTCAAAAAGCTGCAAGAAACGCTTCCATGCAACAAGCTCACCAAAATCGATGATGTTGCCGGGCTGCATGAGTTGCCGCCATTCATGTTGCCAACCTGCTCGGAAGCACCACCTGAACGCTTTCACTCTGAACTTGTTGCCCTGTTGAGCTATGGATTGGGTGATGCTTGCCATCAACTGATGGGTTCCCTTGCAGAACTCATGGCAAAACGCCCAGATCCAAGGTGTTATTTGGCTGCTCAACAACTCGGCGGGGTTTCAAGCCAGCAAAAGCAAGACGCAAGCTCATTTATCCATCGTCAGGCGAAATGGAAACCCTGGATCACAGCGGCCTGGCCCGCTGGAGATAGCCAAATCAAAGCGCTAAGTCTCAACTGGCTAGAGAAGGTATGGGCAACGCTTGAACCTTATTGCGAAGGTGTTCATCTGGCTCAAATGCATCCGCATCTGCCATGGCATCAGCGTGAGCTGAAGGCAGCATTCGGCGAATGGTTGCCGGGATTACAAGAACTGAAAGCTTGTCGTGACCCTTACGGAATATTGCCGCCTTTATGAGATAAGGTCTGGCCTCAAAGGTAGCCATTCAATGATTAACCGGTCTAAGCCTTCATTGGCCTACCAATGGCTTTCAAGACCACGACAAGACATCCTGTCTGGTCTTGTCGTGGCCTTTGCAATGATTCCAGAAGCTATTGCTTTTTCGGCACTGGCTGGAGTCAAGCCAGAGGTTGGTTTACTTGGAGCATTCTTTCTTTCCGTAACTATTGCAATAGTGGGCGGCCGCATGGGGATGATCACCTCTGCCACAGGCTCCACCGCACTATTAATGACGGGATTGGTTGCTTCGGCAAGTAACCCAAGCCTAGGGGTTTCGTATCTTATAGCTGCAGGACTATTGACAGGAGTCTTCCAAATTTTATGGGGATACTTACGTCTTGGGTATCAAATGAGATTTGTACCTCAGGGTGTATTGAGTGGATTTGTCAATGCACTTGCATTATTAATACTCCAAGCACAACTACCTTATTTAGGACTTAATCTTCACCATTCTGGACATCTCAAAGGAGCTCCAGATGGAATCTATCAAATAGTTATTGTTTGTTTGCTAATAATAACAGGACTGCTTATTATCTACGGACTGCCACGCCTGACTCGTGTAGTTCCTTCTCAGCTAGTCGCCATAATTGGGATAACTGGATTAAGTATTGGCTTGAATCAGCATTTTCCTTCGGAATGGCATGTCCCTACAGTTCAAAACCTAGGAGGTTTGCCTAGCCTTGATAGTCTGCAACATTTTGGTTTGCCATTTGGTTCTACAGCAGAAGGAAAAGTACCATTTAGCCTTGAAACATTAGGGAAAATATTACCTACAGCACTGGCCATCTCACTAGTGGGATTAATGGAGACCTTCCTTACTCAGGACATCCTTGATGACATGACTGATACTACCTCTAATAAGAACGTAGAGGCACGTGGTCAAGGTATTGCCAACATGGTCTCATCGCTTTTTGGAGGAATGGCAGGCTGCGCACTTGTTGGTCAATCGGTTATGAATATTGAAAATGGTGGGCGCACAAGACTTTCAACAATGTTCTCAGGAATAAGCCTGCTTCTGATGATTATCTTAGGAAGAGACCTCCTCGGACAAATTCCAATTGCTGCACTAGTAGCGGTAATGATAACTATCGCTGTGAGTACAGCAGATACTGAGGGACTTAGAAAGATCGCGAAAATCCCGCGCAGTGATACTGCAGTGATGTTGATTACATTTGCAGTCACCATGCTCACTACACCTCACAACTTGGCACTTGGTGTTTTGGCAGGCGTTGCCTTGGCCGGTATTCTCTTTAGCCGCAAGGTTGCCAAGGTTATCAATGTAAGCGTTAAGGTAGTAAATACTGATGAGCTGCGATATGAAGTAAGCGGGCAATTATTCTTCGTAAGCAAGGTATATTTCTTGCAAGGCTTTGACATACACGAACATCCCAGTAAAATCACCATTGATATGTCTAGGGCACATATCTGGGATCAAAGTGGTGTGGCAGCTCTGAATCAAGTAATTCGTAAGTTTCGACTAGGTGGCTCTGAGGTTAATGTGGTAGATCTCAATCAGGAAAGTCTTGATCTTTTTGAACGCATAGGCGGAGGCACAGAGTCAAATCCTATATGAAACAATGATCAAACTTTCTACTTATTATCGTTTTTCTAAGCATAAGAATCATCAATCAGATCTGATATGCAATGACTTATTCAAGCAACCACACAAAACGCCAGAGTAAGCAATATTTACCTTACAAGACAAATCAAATATTGGGGTCTTAGATAAAAGGGTAAATCCATTTAGAGAGAGCTTATTAGAAAAGAATCTATTGATAATACTGACGTCAATATCTGCTATTAATTCATAAGTGCAATATGAAGATATCACCTAAGGATATGTGCGCTGTAACTAAATCAACCTTTATGATTTGTAGATTCTACTCTTCACAAATTCCCGTAATGCGACAAGGGCTGGATATTGCAATTAAGATTATTCAAGAAGTTCGTTCTCTATCAAGGCCTTGGGCATAAGGCTTTCATGACAGCTCACAGCTGCATAGCAAAGGAAGTTGTTATACACTTTTTGCAGGCATTAACGTTATTTAGCCATAAACTCTTCTAATTTGCCATATGCGCCCAATGGCATAAAGTGTCATATGCTATATTAATAGAATAGAGAAGTTCATTCTTTTTTTTAAAAATGCCTTCTGAATCTCTTAATCAATGATTCGTCGAATAAATTCACTTATCACCTGCGGATTCATTGTCTTCGCTATCTCCTCAGGCATATATCCTGCAAGTGCTACTGATATCGATATTCAAGCAGCTGGAACAGCCATTGGTATCGAAACCGGAAAGAGATGGTGCAATGGTGAAGATCCTATGAAGGCGATAGAACTCAGCATTCTCACCTACTTTACTGAAAATGATCAAAGCTTTACTGATTTATCAGAAGACAATGGGGAACGCATAGGCGAAGAAGTGGTGCTTGAAGGATTTGCATATGCATTCCAAAAATGCCCTACTCGTGCCAAAATAATTTTCAAAAGTTTCTCGAACCAGTAATAATTTATTCTATACAAACAAAACATAGCATTATTTATATAAAACCATCCTCAAGCTTAATCGAATAACTCAATTGAATTGTCTCTCAGTTGGCTAATGGGCAAATATCTACTAAGCACTTAAACCGACGAAAACACTCTAGGCGATGAATGGTTACTCAATAGAAAGTAATCTAGATGGTTATTAAAAATAACTCGAGCATCTGGGAGAATTAGAACACCTCGCAGAATACAGCATGATTGGGCGTCTGTTCACAGGACTAATCAGCCTGGCACTACTTTGCAGTGGATGCGCCTCGATTGATAAGGGTGATAACTCTCGTTTGGATTTGATTAAAAAGCGGGGCCAACTTCATTGTGGCGTCAGCGGCAAAATCCCTGGTTTCAGCTTTCTAAGTGGTGATGGTGGCTATGAGGGGCTAGATATCGATATCTGTCGCGCCATGGCAGCTGCATTTGTTGGCGATGCAAGCAAGGTGCAATATCGACCTCTCACCGCACCAGAACGCTTCACTGCACTGAAATCAGGCGAAATTGATTTGCTCTCACGTAATACAACATTCAACCTCAGTCGTGATGCAGCTGGAGGCAACGGTCTCACCTTTGCGCCAGTGGTCTTCCACGATAGTCAAAGGTTGATGGTAAAGCGAAGTAGCGGAATTAAGAATCTTCAGAATCTAAAGGCTGCCAACATATGCGTAGGCTCTGGGACTACAACAGAACAAAATCTCAATGACGCTTTCCAGGAGAGGAAACTCTCGTACACACCTATTAACTATCAAGACCTGAACCAGGTTATAGCCGGCTACCTGCAGGGTCGTTGCGCTGCGATGACTTCTGATGGTTCTCAGCTAGCTGCAGCACGTTCTAGTTTCCCAGACCCTGACCAACACATCATTCTCGATGTTGCCTTGAGTAAGGAACCACTAGCACCAGCCTCAGTGGGTGGTGATCAGCGCCTTGGCGATGCGATGCGTTGGGTGGTATTCGCTCTTATCGCCGCAGAGGAATTCGACATCACCCAAGAAAATATAGACAGCAAGCTTCAACAAGCTAAAGCCAATCCCCAACTCTCATCGCTAAGAAGATTCCTTGGAGTGGATGCTGGTCTGGGACAAAAGCTAGGTCTTGCAGATGACTTCGTGGTCAAGGTGATCCGAGCCACAGGCAATTACGGAGAGATCTACAACCGCCACCTCGGTCCAAACAGTTCTGTGACAATTCCCCGAGGTCTGAATAGCTCCTATAGGAAAGGAGGCTTGCTGATTTCGCCTCCTTTCAACTAACCCCCATGAAGCGTTCTCAGAAGTTTTACTTGCAGTTTGGTCTTGCAGTATCTCTATTGATATTCATTGGGATTTTGATCTACAACCTTTGGGTGAATCTGAGTCGCACCGACATGTTGCTTAGTTTCCGTTGGTTAGAACAACCTGCAGGATTTGCACTCCCCGAACATCCACTTTCTTACAAGCCATCCGATAGTTATATCTGGGCCCTTTGCATGGGCTGGTTAAACAGTCTCAAAGTCATCATTTGCGGACTGTTAGCAGCAACGGTGCTTGGAATTCTCGCTGGTACTGCCAGAAGCAGCCGCAATGCACTATTAAGAGCTCTCTCGAGTGGATATGTGGCCTTGATCCGGCAGATCCCTCTATTACTGCAACTATTCTTCTGGTATTTCGCTGGCTTTCTTCGCCTATCGCAGACACCACTAGCACCGTTAGGAACGCTGATACAAGTCTCGAAACAAGGGGTGGAACTGCTCGGGTTACATCTCAGTTCTGAATTTTCGGCATTATTGGTTGGTCTGAGCGTCTTTACAGGAGCTTCAATTGCTGAAGTTGTAAGAGGCGGGATAAATTCGGTACCCCGTGGTCAATGGGAAGCATTCCGCAGTCTGGGTTTGCCAGAAGGCCTCGGACTGCGCAGTGTGGTACTACCCCAAGCCCTACCAGCCATCCTCCCTGGGCTGACAAGCCAATATCTCAACCTGGCCAAAAACAGCACCTTGGCGATAGCCGTAGCTTATGCCGATCTTTATAAGGTAATTAACACAACAATCACGCAAACCAATCGCGCCATTGAAGGATTCCTACTACTGCTGATCAGTTTTCTGATGCTAAATCTGCTGATCACCGGAGGGATGGAACTTCTCAATCGTCTCGTGCTCAAATCCCAGCAATCATCTTAAGCTCAATTAGGTATTGGTATTTCATGGACTCATTACTTCAACGCCGCATCGCAGCTGTTCTCTTGTTTATTGCTGCTGCTATTGCCATCTTTTTGCCTTTTGTATCGGCAACCCTGCTAACCATTGCCCTGGGAGGGGCGGCCTGTGCCGCAGGTATTGGTCAATTACTGCGTCTAGGTGGTGAGGCGGGCTTGCAGGGGAAAGTGTTTAGAAGCCTCACTGGCTTGCTCTACATCGCAGCTGCTCTATGGATTCTGATTGATCCGATCGATAGTGAAATCAGCCTTACTCTGTTTGCAGGCGTATTGCTTCTGGTAGAAGGCTTAATGGAATTAGCCGGAGGTGCTACTTCCCCAGGCCCTTTAAGCGGATTGGTTATCTTCGATGGAGTAATTACAGCAATCTTCGGTCTATTGCTTGTTATTGAATGGCCTTCAGACAGCATTTGGGCTCTCGGAACACTATTCGGTGCAGCATTATTCCTGTCTGCAATCAACCTACTAAGAGCACCTAAGAGCGCAGAGACCACTTAAAAGATTGATATAAAATTGATATAAGCAGGAAGATTAACAACTTATCTTCAAATACAATCAGTATCGATTGAAATGGAGAAATTTTACAAATACCTAGGTGATATATCTACTCCAAATTAATATTACAATGCAAAGCAATTAGCAGATTGCCACTCCCAGCCAAGGCTTAGCAAGCAAAATGATCCTTATGCTTAGCGAAGCAGTAAAGCAGGCGTTAAGCAGAAGATGATGATCATTATCTCGTAAAGCATCATTCCGCCGTAGTGGATGCGATCAAAGCTTCTCTTACTTAAATCAAGGAACCAGCGGGAGTGCCAGCGGTAGCCCCATTCACGGTGCCGAATGAAGGCGATCAGCCAGAACGTTAATAGTGCGAAATTTAGGATCGTTGCCTTTGCGAAGATTTCAGCGAGATCAGCTCTTGCCATTAGCCAAATACAAGATTCCTTCAAAGGTTTAGCAAAGGCTTTTACTTCTCACCATGACAAGCTCAACAAAGTCAACAGAGCGATTGGTTCAACAAGATGCACAAAGTGGCTTACGTTCATTGTTTACGTCGATGGACTATGCCTTTGGGCATGGCCCTTGATCGTTTCTGTCTCAAGAAAAGATCTCAAATCCTTTTTCTAGTTCCCCCGAGTACACCTGCTAAATCACAATGCAGCCTGGGCCAAGCGCTTTTAAACGTCTAAAACGGCAACTCTTGGCCAACCCTCTGGATGGCTTGATTACTGTTGTGGTGCTTGCCCTGCTTGGCTGGGCCACCATCTCAACTCTGCATTGGCTTGTTTTCGGTGCTGATTGGCGAGTAGTAAGTCAAAACCTGCCGCTTTACGCCTTTGGCAGCTATCCAGCTGATCAACGTTGGCGTCCGTTTCTTTGGATTGCCCTGCTAATAACCCTCACCTTGCTAACGCTTTTGGGGCCAAGTCGGGGTTGGATTCGAAAAGCTTTGCCATTGGTATGGATTGCGATGGTGCCCTGTGGTGTTGTTCTTCTAGCCGGAGGCTTCGGCTTACTACCGATCCCTTCCCATGCATGGGGTGGGCTAACACTCACCCTGCTGCTCACCGCCTGCAGTGGTGTTCTCGCTCTACCGCTGGGGATACTTTTGGCGCTGGGGCGTCAAACCAGCCTGGCAATAATCCAACGCAGCTGCGCCGTCTATATAGATGTGATGCGGGCTGTTCCATTGATTGCGGTGTTGTTTTTTGGTCAGCTTTTGATCCCCCTTTTCCTACCTATGCATCTAGAGCTGAATCGGGTTCTGCGTGCTGTCTTGGCCTTCGCATTATTTCTTGCTGCATACATTGCTGAAGATGTGCGCGGTGGCCTGCAGGCAATTCCCCGAACCCAACGTGAAGCTGCTGCCGTGCTCGGACTAAGTCCTCAGCAAACTCTTTGGCTGGTAGTTTTGCCTCAAGCTATGCGAACAGCTCTACCGGCCCTCACCAATCAAGCAGTTGGCTTGCTTCAAAATACAAGCCTGATGGCCATCTTGGGTTTAGTGGAACTCCTCGGAATTAGCCTCAGCCTTTTAGCCAATCCTGATTTCATCGGCCGCTATTTAGAGGTTTATATCTGGCTAGCTGGGGTTTACTGGCTGGTTTGCACTGCCATGGCCCTACTTGCCCGTCATCTTGAACATCAACTCAGCCCACAAACCTCTGCCAATTAATAGAGATGATGCCAGCCATTAAAGCTGCAGGTCTGGTCAAATCATTTGGCCATGGTCAGCGAGCACTAGATGACGTGTCGTTGCATGTATACAGCGGTGAGGTTTTAGTTGTTATGGGACCTTCTGGTTCCGGAAAAAGCACGCTGATACGAACTTTTAATGGACTTGAGTCCATCGATGAAGGGCATCTTGAAGTTCTAGGTATCCCTTTGGATGCTGATCATGATGAACGTCAGATAAGACGTGTTCGTCGACGTGTAGGCATGGTGTTTCAACAATTCAATCTCTTCCCACATCTATCCATCCTCGACAACATCACTCTTGCACCCATTCGTGTTCAGCGACGTCCACGAAAAGAAGCCGAGAATCGCGCTATCGAATTACTTACTCAGATGGGGATAGCTGAGCAAGCAAGTAAATATCCTGCTCAGTTGAGTGGTGGGCAGCAACAACGGGTAGCAATAACCCGCGCGCTTGCTCTAAATCCAGAGGTCATGCTCTTCGATGAACCCACTAGCGCTCTAGATCCGGAAAGGGTTAAAGAGGTTTTAGATGCAATGCGATCCCTCGCTAAAGATGGCATGACAATGGTGGTCGTAACACACGAGATGGGCTTTGCCCGTGAGGTGGCAGATCGAGTGCTTTTTATGGATGAAGGCAGGGTTGTGGAGGTATCTCAACCAGATCAGTTAGACAAATCAAAACGCTGGCAAAGGATGGCAAGCTGGGGTGGCCAACACTGAATAGTCTTCTGTGCCTAGCTGATCTTAAACATCCTCCAAGAGTGAAATCAAGGCCAGAAGACAAAGGAATAAGTCGTTACTATTGTTGAATTAGCGGATAGAAGTCTGTTTTTCAATCCACCATTGTTTTTTTCAGGGTAACATCTAATCAAGGCACATATTTATCTATTGTCTAATATAAACACAATAACGATGGCGATTGCGCACAAGGGATAGTAAAAGGTAGTCTATCGATAACTCTAAACATCCAATGCTTTCACATACCTTCGCTGCTGCTTATGAATTCAGCCCTCTGGTAATTACAGGCGTTTTTTTTCTCGGCCTAGCGGTGCTGGCTGTCAGTATTTATTTGCCGTTTCGTGAGGCAAGGCTGAACCGGGAGAACTCACCGAATTCGAACAAGCTACCTCTTGAATGAAAAAATTGTAAAGCAGCCAATTCACCGGCCATCGCATTGAAGCATATATCACAATTGCACCTAACAAATGTCAATTCACCAGAGATGGAATGCTGCAAATTTAAGTTGATGCTAGGACTGGACAAGCGTGCATGTAGATACCTTTAAATCAATATCAGCCTGCGAAGTCTTAAGCCTATTCAAAAGCATATAAAAGTGAAGGTCAAATTAGATTCGCCTGAAAGAGTAACTCAATTAATTAGCTTAAAGATAACTTTTGGGATTTAATCGTAACGCCACTCTCTTGAATTCATACAGGAATAGTAGTAATAGGCCAAACTAAC